>JAEEGL014410949.1_pt1 | contig 19798 bp, 13 predicted proteins | sample 9134231 | NCBI WGS metagenome assembly JAEEGL01 (sample SAMN16246548, study PRJNA631951) | gut metagenome | biome: gut microbiome; feature: rumen; material: fiber-attached | host: Bos | place: Iran: Karaj | collected 2018-10 | reverse complement strand
AGCACCTCTTCCAAAACTCCCGGTTGCCCGAATGCTCTGGCAGCCGTATCCAAGCCTCGCGACAAGTGCCGAAGCATGGATTCTCGCTGGCGGCGGACACCACACCGCATTCAGCAACATCGTCACAAGGGAAATGCTCCAGGACTGGGCTGAGATGGTCGGAATCGAGTGCGTCGCTATCGGTAAGGAAACAACGATTCCACAGATTCGCAATGAATTGCGATGGAATGCTGCTTACTGGGGAGCTAGAAAATAAATGAGCACCTATCAGACAATAAAAGAGCAGGCTTATGAGGCCAACATGCAGATTCCGGCGCAGAAGCTTGCGATTTATACCTGGGGAAATGTTTCGGCATTTGACCCAGCGGCCGGAGTTTTTGCGATAAAGCCTTCGGGAGTCGCTTACCCGGAACTAACGGTTGACAGCATGGTCGTCGTTGATTTGGACGGCAAGGTCGTTGAGGGAAAATTGAATCCTTCGAGCGACACCCTCACCCACTGCGTACTGTACAAGGAATGGGCGGCGAAAGGCGGTGCCAAAATCGGCGGCATCGTGCACACCCATTCAACTTATGCGGTCGCTTGGGCACAGGCTCAGCGCCCGATTCCGCTTTTCGGAACCACGCACGCAGACCACATTCAGTCAGTCGTTCCATGCACGCCTTACATCACGAAGGACGCGCTCACCCGAAACTACGAGCTTGAGACCGGAAACCTCATCGTAAAGCTTTTTGCTGACGAGGGATTGAATCCGGCTGAGACCACGATGGTTTTAGTGGCAGGGCACGGACCTTTCACATGGGGGGCAAGTGCGGACAAGGCCGTTTACAATGCGGCGGTTCTTGAAGAAGTGGCGAAAATGGCTACGATTACGCTTCAGGTGAACCCTGCGGCAACCCAGCTTCCGGCATACATAATCGACAAGCACTATCAGAGGAAGCATGGCCCTAACGCCTATTACGGACAGAAAAAATAGGATTTTGTTCCCTGCAGAGATGCAGGGATTTTTTTTGTTATGGATTATTTTTTGGGCGATTATTTTCCGACCTTGTATTCAACATAGAACGGCACTGACCATTCCCATTTCCAGGTACCGCTCGTCACCTGTTTATTCAGGAAATCCGCTCCGAGTGAAATAGTCCATGCGCCTGCGGTAATCCATGCCCGCGGGTAGAATTCAAAAGTATGTCTGCTGTTGTCGGAATCTGAATCATCAAGAGCCGCATAGTAGAAAAATCTTGGTTTGAAAGAAACATGGTCCACAATCGGAATCAAAAGCTGGGTTCCGGCATAGAGAGGAATGATGTTGCCTTCAACAGTGTGGCCGGCCTCGCCCTCGGCGGCAAACTGAACAGGGCCGAAGTTCGAGCGGAAATTCAATGAAGCGAAATTTGACCTTGTTACAGATTTGTAATTCGTCACATTTTTGAAAACAGAACTTGCGACATAGGGTTCCGAATTGTATGAAAATGAGAGGGTTGCATTCAATTTTGAGACAAAACCTTTGAATTTTGGGGCATAATTCGCGCTTGCAGTCCAATAAACCTCAGTGTTTTCCGTGCGTGTGACTTCTTTCGTTTTTGAATCCTGCTTTTCACTTGCCGCATATTCAGCTCCGAGGGCAAAACCGAGCGAAACAGGCACTTCTTCATTCAGATTGGCGAAATTGTATTCAATGGCACCGAAACCTGAGCGGGCATTGCTGAATTCGACATAACTTTCCGTAAGAGGAAGAGCGGCACCAAAAGTGAATCCGTTTATTTGAGACTTTGCGCCGATTCCGGTCTTTCCCCAGCGGCTTGAGCCAGTGTAGGTTTCTGAAAGCTGAAAAAAGTTACCGGTGAGATAGTATGAATAGAGTTTTCCGATTGAGACTTCAAGAGTTTTGTCGGCAAAAGGTCTGTAGCGAAGGTAAGCGCGTTTTATCTCAACTTCCTGAGCAGGTGATTTGTCAGTATCGACATCTTTTGAGTCGTCATAATTTTTGACCCGATAATAAATTTTTCCACCCGCAGTGAGACGGTCACTTGAGAGCGTGAAATCTCCGAGCAGGTATGCCCCACCCCATTCCGTCGTCGATTCCTCAAAAGAAGAATCCCAAGTCTTCTGAACGGCATTTCCGCCAGCCAAAATTTTTCCGCTCGCTTTGAAATCTGCGGCAAAAGCTGAAGCAGCAAGCAGAGCAAAACCGAACATAACAAGTCTTTTCATAAAAGAACCTCGTGAAATAAATAATGAGATAAACTCTATCCTATGTGGTGGTTTAGACTACGCTTGCTGCCCTGTCATCACACCGATTTCTGAATTGCGTATGAATATAAATTGTATTCAACATTTTGACAAGGGGGAGATTTTTAAAATCTTCACTGCCTATCTAGACAAATCTGACAGATTTCTCTAAAATGTCAAAATGACAAATATAGAAATTATGTCATTCAAAAACAAGGAGTAAAAAGATGAAAAGAACAGCCGCCACATCAATTCTGGCAGTCATTGCAGCATCCGCACTTTTTGCCAGCGGAGTCGAGAACAAGACGAATCTTAGCGCTGGATATTTGAGAAACCCAAGCCGCAACACAGAAAACACGCGCCCAGAAGCGGCTTTCTACAACATCGCGGGAACTGCTTTCCTTAAAGAAGGTCTTTGGATTGGCGGTGGAAACCAGTTCGTCATCAAGGAATACGGAAACGAATTGCATGACGACCCAACTTTGAAAGCCGCAGGAATCAACGGATATTACTCAAACGATGAGACAACGGTCTGGCTCTACCCGGATTTTAACGCTGTTTACAAAAAAGGAAGATGGTCAATTTTCGGAAACTTCGGCGTATACGCAGGTGGCGGTTCACTCAGCTACAGCGAAGGAACCAGCGCAACAACACTTTTGTTTGCGGGCGGAGCAAAATCACAGGGAGCAGAAGCTGCAAAATACGGCTTGGCTGCAAACATGATTACAACGGCACAGTCTTCTTGGAATGATGCAGTTACAAACAAATTTGGAGGAAATTCAGCAACCGCACTCACATGGATTCAGACAAAATTGCAAGATCCAAATGACGCTGATTATGCTACAGCGCAGAAACTGGCTCAGGCCTACGGTGTCGTGAGAGATTATGGCTCAAACCTCAGCGAATACGCTTCAAAAAAAGATACTTATGAGAAAGCCGCAAAAGCCTCTCTCGGGATGGCACAATCCCACTCGCTCGATGTCACATCAATCACTTACGGACTCCAGCTTGGTGCTTCTTATCAGGTTCTTGACTGGCTTTCACTTGCCGCAGCTTACCGATACACAATCGGAACACAGAAAATGACTCTCAAATGTTCTGACGCAACTTTCGTTGCAGTCAATGGCGGAGACGAAATCAGCTATGACGCAGAAGGTTACGGTCAGAGCTGTGTATTCGGAATCCATGTAAAACCAATCGACAAGCTCGATCTCGCTATTCAGTACCAGACTTTGAGCCGAATCGACTACGATGTTCACAATGTAAAGGGAAATGTCGCTAAATATTATGACATCACCAACAGCAAGAAATTCCGCACTGACTTGCCGGCTGTCCTCAACTTGGGTGCAGGTTACTCAATTCTCGACAATCTCTATGTGAGCACCAGCTTCAACTATTACTTCAATGTTTTTGCACAGCAGAATTCTATTCTTTCTGAGACAGATTACGATAATTCAATGGAAATCGCTCTTGGCGTTGACTGGAGATTCTGGAGATATGCCGGCGTTTCTCTCGGTGCTTCTTTTGGAAAACAGGGAATCAAGGATGACTCAAATAGCACATTCAATCCGGTTCTTGACAATTTCGTAATCGGTGGTGGTTTTGAAATCTACCCAACGGAACAGCTTACAGTTACCATCGCTTGTCTTTACGCAAACTACTTCAACGCAGACTACTATCTTGAGGGTTACAAAACAACACTTTCAAAGAAAGTCACAAACATCGGAATTGGCCTCACCTACCACTTCCCGAACCTTTAAATATTCAGCGCAAGGTGATGGAGTCGCTTCTGCTCGTATTGCTTTTTATCGGCTTCTTTGAGCAGGAGCGACAAGTCACTTTCTTTTTTTGAATAATATGCCGAGCCCAAACTGATTGAGAGGGTGAACGGCATTTTGCTCGTATTGTTGTAATTCTTTGTTACCGCTTCGAGCTTTTCCGAAAGCATTCCAAATTTCTGTTCATTAAGCCCTGGAATCACAATCGCAAATTCATCACCGCCAAGACGACCAATAACGCACTGCTTGCAAAGAATCTGCCTCAAGACACTGACTTCTGCCTGAATTGCAGCATCTCCCATATCGTGACCAAGCTCATCATTGATTTTTTTGAGGCCGTCCATGTCTCCGTAGATGACGGCACCCCCCTCACCTCTTGCAAGGGAAGTCTCGATTGTCCGGGCTCCATACTTCATGAAGCCGCCCCGGTTCAAAACACCGGTGAGCGCGTCGGTCACTGAGTCATTTTCCTTGAGGGTCAGAAGCCTGTTTGATGCGAGCGCGATTCCCGTGGCACTGAAAATCAGCTCGTACATTCTCGGCTCAACCGGACCCGGGGTGTATGCAACATAGCCATATTGATATGAAGTGTTGAAAAGGCTCGAGACTACGATGTTGTTTCCTTCCTCAAACTCAAAGCCGTCAGGAATCATTTTTTCATGCGGATTTGTCTCAACCGATTCAAGATTTTCGTAATATCCTTTTGAAGAGAATGCAATCAGAACCCGCGCAGAATCTGGGAGCTTGAAATCATCATTCTTGGCGTAATAAATCGGCTCATCATAAAGGCACATCACGCAGGATTTGATTCCATAGTCACGCAAATTCCGAATGAGAAGAAGCTTGAAATCATTGAGGGAAAGGGAAGCCTGCATTTCCTGCAGGAAAAAGTGGAAGTGCGCGATGATTTCCTTTCGCCTTAGAATCAGCTCCTCGGTATCGAAGCGGTTCTTCTTATCCATCTCGTTGTTGTTGCTCTTCGGACAACCGCAAGACTCCCGGTACTTTACGATTGAAGGAACCGACATCTCCTGAACGAGAGTCTCCCGGTCAGAAAGCTGCTTGTCGAGAAGGCACGCCGCAAGATAAGACTGTGTATCAATCTGCTGGTCAATGCTCGTAAGTTCCGGTGAAGAATACAGACATCGCCTCTGGTTGTCAAAGCCCGTGACAATAACATCAGAAGGCACGAGGATGCCGATTTCGTGAAAATACGCGATGCAGCCGAAAGCCAAATCGTCACTGCAGGTCACGATTGCATCGAAGTAGACATCTTCCCTTTTTGGGCAGATTTCCCTTAAATTTTCGTAAGCTTCTTCATAGGTGTAATCGGCGTAAATTATTTTTTTGTCGTCAAACGGAATTCTCTTGTCCTTTAGGAATTCCTCGTAAGCCTGTCGTCGCGCAAAAATATCGACCGAGCTTGAGACCGGCATCATCAGAACGATGTTTCTTCGTCTGTGAACATTGTAAATGTGATTCAAAAGTTCCTTGAAAGCAACCTTGTTGTCAGAAACAATGCTCGAAAGGCCGGGAATGGGCGCGCCGATGCTTACCAATGGCAAAAACGCAAGTTCCTCGACTAAATCCGCCCTTTTTTCAACAGGGATATTCTGACAGTAAGTGTTCGTTGCAAGCAAGATTCCATCGACATTGCCTTTCGTAAGAAGTTTCGTGGCCGCATAGAACTGATAATCAAACGAACCGTGGCTCCAGTTCTTGCCACGAACGATGAATATCATCAGCTGCTGGTTATGCTCCTCGCAATACCGCTGTGCGCCTTCCACCATGAAGTTAAAATAATCAGAGTCCAAATCCTGAACTAAAAGCGCAACTCTCTTTTTCAATGCAACACCCCACCACTGCCATTCAGAAATCTCAGGTTTTATTCCGCACTTTTCACGATTGTCTCAATAATCTCAGGGAAGAACCACTCTTTCTTATTGCGGTCGAAGAAACCGAATTTCTCCTCGAAAGTGTTTCTTGCGTTCCAGTCGCCGTTGTCCCAGAGACAAGTAACCATGTTGAATTTATGAGACTCCTCAACGAAGTATTTGAACCATTTGACTCGTTCTTCGAGGTTGTTTTTGTTTGTGGCACCGTACTCACCGATAATGACTGGGATTCCCTTAGAAACGAAATTCTCGTTGAGCCATGTGAAGTTATATGCAAGTTCAGCGGCATGTTTTTCCATGAAGACTGTCTCGCCAGGATTTTCCATTGCGAATGAATATGGAGTATAAAGGTGAACTGAAATCAAAAGTTTGTCAGTTGCAGAGTCTGTCGGCAATTTCCATGAAGAATCTGCCTGATAAGAATTGATTGAAGCCGCAAGACCTGTGACCATGACGAATCGTTTTTCGTTGTTTTTTCCAGATGCGCGGATTGTGTTGAGCGCAAGCTGATTCAATTTGTTGAGGTTTGTTGCTCCGTCCTTGCAGACAGTACAGCCTGAACTGTACCACCACTCGTGATCATGGCCGCGGAGACGAGGCTCGTTGAAAATCTCGAAAATAAGGTGCTCGTCATAGCCTTTGTTGAAAGCGATTGAAATCTGAGCCCAGAGATTTTTTGTGAAGAGCATTGATTCATTGTAGCCAAGTGAACTCGGGTAATAGCCCTTTCCTTTCGGAATCTGGCCAGAGCGCTCGTAGTTGTCATGGTGGTCATTGAGGATTACATAGAGACCATCCTCGATACACCAGTCAACGATTTCCTTTACACGGGCCATCCATGCAGGATCAATGGTGTAGTTTGAATCGATGAAGTGATTTGCCCAGCTGCAAGGAAGACGGATTGTCTTGAAACCGGCAGCGGCAATCGCATCAATCATTTCTTTCGTTGTAAGCGGCTGACCCCAGCTTGTCTCAGACTCAAGCCCTGACTTTGCGTTGGCATCAAGAGTGTTTCCGAGGTTCCAGCCGCACTTCATTTTTGCGGCAAGCTCCATCGCGGTACATTCATTGAACTGAGCAGATTTTTTGTCCTTAACGATTTTTTTTGTACTGAAATTATATTTCTCTCCTGCAGACAGAGATGATAGCACTAATATAGAAAGAAAAAGCGCAAGATATTTTTTCATTTAAAATTCTCCTTTTTAAAAACATATCATATATTTTATACAGCCGAAATAGAAGAATTCAATAGCAAAAATTTGCGCTAAATATCTTTTTTTTGTGGGAATCCATGTCGTAATTATCCAATTTTGGCCTATTTTGGTTCTAAAACAACAAAAGTTTAATATTAAGAAAATCATTTTGATATTTATTTAAGAAATTCTCATTGATAATCAAAATACGAAAATCTTATTCGGGAGCATTCTATGAGAAAAAGTGTTGAAGGAAATTTGGTCTTTCTGGATGGTGAAGAATTCTACAAAATCGAAAATTTCGACTTGATGGACGACTTCTTTATGACCATAACCAGCTCTAGTGATGTCTGGAATTTCGTATGGGCACAGGGGGGAATCAGCGCAGGCCGAAAAAACTGCGACTATGCGATTTTCCCGTACTACACCAGCGACAAAATTCAGGATACGAAAGGCACCACTGGCTCCCTTACAATCATCAAAATCAAGAGCGAAGGCAAAAGAGGAATCGTCTGGCAGCCGTTTGAGAACCTTTTCGGCACGGGAACCACTCGCTTCAACGAGGCGATGGGAATCAGCCGGAACATCTACAAGAGCCTGAACGGAAGCAAAATCTGGTTTGAGGAAGTGAACCTTCTCGCGGGCCTCTCATTCCGCTACGGATGGACTTCAAGCTCAAAATATGGTCTAGTAAAGCTCTGCCGAATTGAAAATCTCACCGACAAAAAACTCACACTCAAAATTCTAGATGGATGCCGGAACATAATGCCATCATCTTGCACGGCAAGTCTCCAGAATGAAAAAAGCGTACTTTTGGACGCATACAAGAAAAGTGAAGTCGAGCCAGCCTCAAACACGGCGCTTTTCACACTTTCTTCTATCGTAACGGACAAGGCTGAACCAAGCGAATCCCTCAAAACGAATGTATCATGGTTCACCACAAAAGACCCGGTAATTCTCGCTGAAAACGCCATAGACCTTTTCCTTTCTGGCAAGACCGACCTTCTTCTCGCACAGAAAAAAGAACTCAACGGAAAGCGCGGCCAGTGCTTCATCATGCATGAAAGCGAGCTTGTCGGAAAAAGCGCGGAATGCTGGGAACAGGTTTTTGACACCGACTACGATGCCGCAAAATTCGCATGGCTCAAATCCCAGATTGAAGACAGGGAAAACGCATGGAAATATCTCGCTGAGGACATCGTAAAGACCGACAAGGCTCTTGAAGCAAAAATCGCCGAGGCAGACGGTATCGAATCTTCCGGAAACAAAATCGCTGACCTTCACCACCGAACGAATGTCATGTTCAACATCATGCGCGGTGGAATTTTCGCAGACAACGGAAAAATCCGCATAAATGATTTCATTGATTTCGCAAAAATCCGCAACAAGAAAATCGGAAACGAAATCGAAAAGCTCATTTCAGACTCAAAAATCGAAAGAAACGCAACCGTCTCAAAATCAGAGCTTGAAAAACTGATTTCAGAAGGCAAAAATCCTGAGTACAAGCGGCTTTTCCTCGAATATCTCCCGCTCACCTTCTCGCGCAGGCACGGAGACCCGAGCCGACCGTGGAACCGCTTCAACATCGACCTGGTGACAAAGGACGGTTCTGACAAAATCAATTACGAGGGCAACTGGCGCGACATCTTCCAGAACTGGGAAGCACTCTTGTGGTCTTATCCGCAGTATGCAGTCAATATCGCCTCGGTTTTCGTGAACACGATGACTGTCGAAGGCTACAACCCGTACCGAATCACACGAAACAGCCTTGACTGGGAAGTTCCTGAAGAAGGAAATCCGTGGGCTCAGTTCGGTTTCTGGGGCGACCATCAGGTAATCTACCTCCAGAAAATCCTTGAATTCCTTTGGAAATTCGACAAAAAACAGCTTCTTTCTCTCTTGAACGAAAAAATCTTCTCGACAGCAAACATTCCGTACAGAATCAAAAGCTATGCCGAAATCCTGAAGGATCCGAGAAATTCAATCAAATTTGACTACGAAATCGACAAAAAACTTCGTGAAGAAGAAAAATCTTTCGGAACAGACGCGCGATGCATCCGCTCCGGTGAAAATTTGCAGCTCACGACCCTTACGACAAAAATCATCCAGCTGATTCTCGCAAAAATGCTGAACCACATTCCGAACGCAGGAATCTGGATGAACACTCAGCGCCCGGAATGGAACGACGCCAACAACGCGCTCGCCGGCTGGGGAACTTCCGTCGTAACGATGTGCTACCTCGACCGAATGCTCAGCTTCCTCGTAAAAGTCTTTGAAAACGGCGATGAAGATTTCAAAATCAGCAAAACCGTCGCCGAGACTTTGCAGAAAGCATACGAAATCTACAAGAATTTCGCGGACAACTCAGAGAATGCCGCAAATGAAGCCGAGCGAAAGAAATTCATCGACTCGACAGGGCTTCTTTTTGAGAACGAGAGAAACGAACTCTACGAAAACGGATTCATCGACGAATACGAGTCAATTTCAGCAAAAAAACTCGTCCAAATCCTCAAGGTCTTTGAAAAATCAATCCGTGCGTCAATCGAAGCAAACAAACGCGAAGACGGACTTTTCCATTCCTACAACTCGGTCATCATTCAGGAAAATGCCGTCAAAATCCTTCCTCTCAAACTCATGCTTGAAGGTCAGGTCGCGATTCTCAGCTGCAATGTGCTCGGCAAGAACGAAAAACTCAAGCTCACTGAAAAACTCCGCGCGAGCGACATGTTCGAGGAAAACCAGCACTCATACATGCTCTACCCTAACTCAGTTCTTCCGAATTTCACCGAGAAGAATAATCTTACGGAAAATGACTTGTACGGACTTGAAGAACTGACCAAACGCTCAGGAGAAGCTTTCCTCATAAAGGACATCAACGGTGTCTGGCACTTCAACTCGGACTTCAGGAACGCAGATTGCATCAAAGAGAAAATCGCTTCCCTTCCGGAAAACGAAAAGCCGACATCAAAAGAAGAAGAACTCCTTTTCAACCTTTACGAAAAAACTTTCAATCACCTCAGCTTCACCGGCCGCTCAGGAACTTTCTACGCCTACGAGGGCTTGGGCTGCATTTACTGGCACATGGTCTCGAAACTGCTTCTGGCAACTCAGGAAAACCTTGTAAACGGCAAGGACCCGATGATTTCGTTCTACAAGGACATCAAAAAGGGACTTGGAAGCAGCAAGACACCGGAAGAGTACGGCGCATTCCCGTATGATCCTTACTCTCACACGCCATTCAAGCAGGGCGCAAAACAGCCGGGCATGACTGGCCAGGTCAAGGAAGAAATCATCGCGCGCTACATGGAGCTTGGCCTCGACATTGATGACGGAAAGGCCGTATTCAATCCGCTCTACCTCGAAAAGAAAGACTTCGACTTCGACGGAAAGATTTCATTCACATGGTGCGGCACGAAAATCTTCTACAACTTGAAGCAGGAAGAAGCACTCAAAGTAAGTCTCAAAAACGGCGAGAAACTCACTTTTGACAGCAACACCCTTCCAGAAAAAGAAAGCCGCCTCCTGTTTGAAAGAAGCGGCGAAATCGAAGAAATTTCCGTTGGAATAAAATAAAAGGCTCAAAGGCAACCGCTTATTTTGCGGTTGCGGCCTTCAGTTTTGCCAAAAGTTCCTCGCCATAGACATTTGTGAACACGCCCATGACTCCGCTTGTCGCATTCTTGAAAGCCTTTAAATCAGGATTCGTGATTGTCATTCCTGCTTCCTTCAGTTTGGCGACATAGGATTCCGTCTGCTCCTTAACGAGCTTTCGGTTCAAGTCCTGGGCTTTTTTTGCCGCATCAAGGATAATCGCCTTGTCAGAGTCAGAGAAAACCTGCCACAAATCTTTTCGGATTACAAGCGGCATTGCATCGTAGCTGTGGTTCGTAATCGAAAGATATTTCTGTTCCTCGAAAAGCTTTGAGTTGTAAATTACAGGAATCGGATTTTCCTGGGAATCAAAAAGACCGTCACGAAGAGCCTTTTTAAGCTCGTTGAACGCGTACGGCTTTGGAGTGGCACCCAAGGCAGACATCGTTTCCATTACAATCTGGTTCGGCGGGGTGCGGATGTTCAACCCCTTCATGTCAGCGACGGATTTAACCGGCCGGTTTGTCGTAGTGACGCAGCGGAAACCGTTGTCATAATGAGAAAGAACCACAATTCCGAATTCTTCAAGAGTATTATTGACTTCCTTTACAAGGTCGCTATCCATGAATGCCCATGCATCATTAAAATCAGAGAAAAGGAAAGGCATGGCGGAAATTCCAAGCTTGGTGGCATAGACCGCGAAATTTCCCGCACTTGAAACCGTCATATCGACCTTGCCGTTGATAACTCCCTCGATAAGCTCTCCGTCGCTGCCAAGCTCACCATTCGGGTGAATGTTGATTTTTATGCGGCCGCCGGAATTCTTCTCGACTTCTTCCTTGAAAAGAACGGAAGCGACTCCACGCGGGTCATCCATGTTTGTTGAAAAACCGAGCGTAATCGTGGCGTTTGTTTCCGCAGGTTCTTCGGGTTTTACCTCGACATTTTCACTCACCTTCTTCTTGTTGCAAGATGAAAAAAGAAGCGCAAATGAAAGACCAAAAAGAATAATTTTTGACTTATTCATAGACCGACTCCCCAGCACCTTTCATGCTGTCTTCATATATTGAAAAATTATTTTTTCCGTTGTTTTTAACATGATACAATGCGTTGTCCGCCATCGTGAACAATTCCTTGTAAGTCACGGCATGTTCCGGGAATAAAGCGATTCCGATACTTGGCGTGACATGGACGGCAACATCGCCGTTCGTATAATCTTCTGCAAGGATTTCCCGCAAGGTGTTCGCCTTGTTCTTGATGACTTTAAGAGGATCCTTGTCCGTGCTTTTGAGGCAGAGGAACACGCAGAATTCATCGCCACCGATTCGGCCGATAAAGTCCTTTTCGGAGAAGACAAGCGTGAGTTTGTTCGCAGTGTCGCAGATTGCCTGATCGCCGTAGGTGTGACCGAGCCTGTCGTTGACCTGCTTGAAGTTATCCAAATCGACCATGAAGAATGCGCCGAATGAAGAGTTCTTGTTGTCCGAAATGAATTTGGTGACATTCTTTTCCATGTAGACTTTGTTGAGAAGCCCGGAAAGAAGGTCTGTCTCCGCCTGGACTTTAAGCTCCTGCTCGCGCAAGACCTGGGAATTTACATTTACGACATTGCCGATGAATTTAACAGGCTTCTTTTCTTTGTCACAAATAATCGTTCCGGAAATCTTGAACCATGCGTATCTATTGTTGCGGCAGCGAATGCGAAGTTCCGAAGTATAGTTGGTTCCGCCGGTCATGAAGAATTTCCGGATATTGTCAAACAAGCCTCTTTCGCTCTCGTGAATTCGGTCTTCAAAAATATGATAATCCGCCACCTGAAGAACCTTGATGTTCTCACCGAACATGAAATCATTGTTTCCCGTGAATTCGATTGCCCGCGTGTCAAAATCGTACTCGAAAATCAGAGTCTGGTTGCTCTCTGTATTAAGCGCATAGCGTGAATTGTCCTTTTCTATTTGGGCTTTCTGCTGAACAAGGCGGGTAAGGAAAATCGTTATAACCGCAAACACGAAAAGCATGACCAGAATGAGGGCAAGCGTGATTTTTGAAATTTCGCTCTGCTGATGAAGAATATAATCGGCAGTGACTACTGAAAGAACGTACCAGTCATTGAGGCCGACCGGGGTATAGACGACCACACGGTTCTCTCCGTTAATTGAATAGGTTGTGATGCCTGTGCGGTTTGACTGCATCTCGGAGTAAATCGCGCTCAATTCGCTGGTTTTGATTGCCTTGTTTTTATGGAAGAAATCAAACCAGTTCTCAACGAAACAAAGACGTTTCGGACTTTTGCTGCCTATGAGAATCTGGCCTTCCTTGTCGATTACGAAAGAATATCCCTCGCCGCCGAATGTATCCACGGAGAAAATGTTGTCGAGGATTGAATAAGAGAATGTGCCCGTGATTACACCGACCACAACCTTTTTTTCGCCGTTTTTCTGGAAAATCGGAACCGCAAGAGTAAGAACCTGCTCGCCATCCTCGTCGGTGGAAATGGTTGACGAAATCTGGGCCTTGCCCTTCATCGCCTTCTTGAAGTAATCCTTCATTAGAATGTTGCCCGAGGATTTGCCGTCGTAGTTGATTGTCATGCCGCTAGCACTTGCAACAGCAATTCGCTTGAATTCGCCGACACCCTTTGTGGCCATAATCGTGCGCTTGACCTCGTTGTAATCGTTCATGTCGATGTCGGCAAAATAGCGCGACTGGGACTCAAGCATGTAAAGCTGGTCATTCAGTTTGACCTGAAAAGTACCCGCATACAGGAAAGCCGTCTCTTTGAGGAAGTTGGTTGAACTTTCGGAAATATTACGGTTTACCGCACGCTCAAAAGTCACGAAAGAGAGAACCGTAAGCGCCGCGAGAAAAATTCCTAAGAAAGTGTAAAGAAAAGCCTTTCTGGACTCTTTGTAAAACATATTCGCCCCCGAAATTACTCAATGTTAAATCTGTATTTCCCGCTCGTCGGTGTTGTGCGGCAAGTTAGAACGGTAGTGAACTTCCCGGTATTTCTTTGGCGTGACCCCAGTGAATTTTCGGAACACGCTGATGAAGTAGCTTTCCGTGCTGAACTGCAAATAGTTCGAGATGTCGCTCACGGAATATTCGGTGAAGACAAGAAGGTTCTTTGCAGCCTCAACGCGCTTTTTCTGAATGTACTGAGCGATTGTTACCCCGACTTCAGAATGGAAGAGTTTTGAAATATAAGAAGTGCTTACGCAGGCTGCCTTTGCCAAATCTTCAAGCGTGATTTTGTCGTGAAGATTGTCGTAGATGAAGTCGATGCACTGAGAAACCGGCTTTGAGTACAACTTCCGTTTTTTACAGGCCTGCATTCGCTTTACATAGGCCTCGCAAAGTTCCGCATGAATCTTACGGATGCTGTCTTCGTCGCGGCAGACATCGATTTTCTGAATGTAGATGTCGCTCAGATTATATGCGGCTTCCATTTCAAGCCCCGCCTCGATTACATAGCGGGTTATCATTGCGACAGTTATAATAAGATGATATTTTAAATTTCGGAGAGGATTGTCGCTAAGCTTTCCGAAGCCCTCGACATTAAAAGGCATAAAAAGACGGTGCATTTCTTCCATATCACCGTTACCGATACTCTGATAAAAAGCCATTTCCCTGTCATAAGAAATGTGATTTATAAGATATTCTCGGTTTTTAAATTCGACTTTAGCAAGTTCATTCTGAATTTCCATAAAAACCTCAACAATTTATTATACACTAAATTACACGAATTTGCAGAGAAAATTATTTATAAAATTGTCATTTTTTCCAAATTTTTGGTATTTTTTGACACTTTCAGACCTTAGACTTTAGACATAGTATGAAACAGGAGGAAACTATGAAAAAAATACTTTCTGCGGCTGTTGCGCTCGCATCGCTGTTCACTCTCATCGGCTGCAATGAGAAGAACAAAGCTGCTGAATCAGGAAAAGTGCTTAACATCTATGTCTGGAACGAAGAATTCCAGGACAGGTTCAACACCTATTACGCTTCAAAACTGCCTGCTGATGTAAAAGTCAACTGGATCATCACACCAGGTCAGGACGGTGCTTATCAGAACAAGCTCGACGAGGCTCTTTTGCGCCAGAACGAAGTCGATGCAGACGAGAAAGTCGATATCTTCCTCGTTGAATCTGACTATGCATTGAAATATGTCAACACTGACTTCACTCTTGATGTAATCAAAGACATCGGAATCACAAAAGAAGACATCAAAAATCAGTACAAATACACTCAGGACATTATGACAGACAGCCAGGGAAACCTCAAGGGATTGACCTGGCAGGCTTGTCCGGGCGGTTTCATCTATCGAAGATCTATCGCTCTTGATGTTCTCGGAACAGACGATCCTGATGAAGTCGGAAAAGCTCTCTCTGACTGGGCAAAATTCGACGATGTTGCTTCAAAAGCAAAGAAAAAGGGCTACTTCATGCTCTCTGGATACGATGATGCATTCCGCGTATTCAGCGACAACATGAAAACTCCTTGGGTAAAAGACGGAAAAATCATGATTGATCCACAGATTGAAGCATGGATCAAACAGACAAAAGACTACACTGTAGCAGGTTACAACAACAAAGCCGCCCTCTGGTCTCCAGAAAGCACTCAGGGCATGGGCAAAAAAGGAAAAGTCTTCGGATACTTCGGACCGGCATGGTTCATCGACTTCATCATGGCTCCAAGCTCACTCGACGACCAGAACCTCCCACGCGAAGTTGGAAACGGCTCATACGGTGACTGGGCATTCTGTAAAGGTCCACAGGGCTTCTGCTGGGGCGGAACCTGGATTTGTGGTGCAAAAGGCAGCGACAATATTGAAATCATCCACGACCTCCTCAAGACACTCACCTGCGATGCACAGCTCATGACAGAAATCGCTGAGAAATCTGGTGACTTCACAAACAACATTCCAGCAATGGAAGCAGTTGCAAACAGCTCTTACCAGAATCCGTTCCTTGGCGGACAGAACCACATCAAATTCTTCCTTGAATCTGCAACAAGCATCGATAAGAGCAGCGTCAGCATGTATGACCTCGGTATGTCAGAGAAAATCCAGTCTTCTATGAAAGACTACTTTGACGGAAAAATCGGTCTTGATCAGGCTTGGAACAACTTCTACACAGCTGTTCTTGAGCTTTACCCGAAATTGAGCAAATAAAACGGACATTGGGCTTGCCTTATGGCAGGCTCAATTTTATTCTAAAAATCTATAAACAAAGGAATTTGCCATGGCTGCACAGAACGAGAATGAAAAAAAAGCCTTAAAGAAAAAAAGCTTTGACTTCAACCGCTGGGGTTACTTTTTTATTGCGCCATTTTTCATCATATTTACAATTTTCTCTTTAATCCCACTTATTTCGACCTTCACTAACAGTTTGTTCGAGAATTACCGTGACGGCTTGCAGCAGATTGGTCCGCGTTTCGTGGGATTCGCAAACTTCGTTGCGGTATTCAAGAGCGACATTCTCCGCTACATCGGAAACACCTTCATCATCTGGATGGCAGGTTTTATTCCGCAGATTGCGATTGCGCTCCTTCTTTCGGTCTGGTTCACAAGCACAGACCTCAAAATCAAGGCTCAGCAGTTCTTCAAAACTGTAATTTACATGCCTAACCTTATCATGGCATCTGCTTTCGCAATGCTCTTCTTCACGATTTTCTCTGATAACGGTCCTGCAAACAGCATTCTCATGAAACTCGGTTTTGCAGATGAAAGAATCCGATTCCTCAGTTCAGTCAGCTGGACCCGAGGTTTGGTAGCAACAATGAACTTCCTCATGTGGTACGGAAACACCACAATTCTTCTCATGGCAGGAATCATGGGAATCGACGACAGCATCTTTGAAGCTGCAAAAATCGACGGCGCTAATCCGCTTCAGGTCTTTGTAAGAATCACAATGCCGATGCTCATGCCGATTTTCGTATATGTTTTGATTACAAGCCTTATCGGTGGTATCCAGATGTTCGATGTTCCTCAGATTTTGACGAACGGCGAAGGAAACCCGAACCGAACAAGCATGACACTCATCATGTACTTGAACAAGCACCTCACCAACAAGAACTACGGTATGGCAGGCGCTGTTTCGGTCATCACATTCGCAATCACCAGCGTATTCAGCTTCAGCATCTACTCTATGACAATGAAAAAATACCAGAACATGACCGGCGGTCATACAAGCAATCACTCTAAAAAAGCTAAAAAAGCTCAGAGCTTGACAGGGGGCAACAAATGATTGATACAAAATTCACATTCCTAAGGCGACAATTCTGCTACGCATGCCTTTTGATTATCACAATTGCTTCGTTGTTCCCTTTCTTCGTACTTTTGGTTAACTCAACACGAAGCCATGCCCAGATTCAGAAGGGATTCTCTGCCCTTTTCAGCACATTCTTCTTCGAGAACTTGGGTAAACTTCTCAACAACCCGAACATTCCGGTCGTAAAGGCCTTGTTCAACAGCGTTTTCGTATCGCTCATGTGCGCCGGCCTCACGACATATTTCTCAGCAATGACCGCATACGGAATCTACATGTACCACTTCAAGGGTCGAAACACAGCATTCAAAATCATCCTTGGAATCATGATGATTCCTACACAGGTTTCTTCACTTGGTTTCATTCAGCTTCTTATCAAAATCGGTATGATTGATACACTCGCAGCGCTTTACATTCCTGCAATCGCATCTCCGGTCGTATTCTTCTACATGTATCAGGCGATGACAGCCTCGCTATCCTACTCGATTGTCGAAGCGGCACGAATCGACGGCTGTCCGGAATTCAAGACATTCAACAAAATCGTAATTCCACTGATGAAACCGGCAATCGCAGTTCAGGCAATCTTCGCTTTCGTAGGTTCTTGGAACAACTACTTCATTCCTGCCCTCGTCATCAACAGCAAGGCAAAGAAGACCATTCCAATCCTGATTGCACAGCTCCGAAGCGCTGACTACCAGAAATTTGATATGGGTCAGGTATACATCTTCATCTGTCTGGCGATTATCCCGCTGGTCATCGTATACCTCTTCCTCTCAAGGAACATCATCCGTGGTGTTTCAGTAGGTGCAGTCAAAGAGTAGAAATAAAAGGAACAAAAAGATGAACGGAAATGTCAAAAAATTCTTGAATACACATGGATTTTACACTGATTTGAATTTGAATGCCTTTGCAGAATCAATCCGCACGGACATGCAGAGCCGCTTCCTCGGCAAAAAATCATATCAGGACATGATTCCGACATACATCGACCCAAGCAAAATCACGATTGGCGAAAAATCCGTAATCGTGATTGATGCAGGCGGCACGAATTTCCGTTCATCACTCGTGACTTTCTCAAATGACGGCAAGGCTACGTTCTCCGACTTTGAGAAAACAAAGATGCCAGGTACACAGGGCGAGCTGACAAAATCAGAATTCTTCGCTCAGATTGCAAAAAACATCGAGAGATTCAAGAACAAATGCAACGAAATCTGCTTCTGCTTCTCTTATGCAATGACAATCACCGAAGACCACGACGGCATCCTCACGAACTTCTCAAAAGAAGTCAAAGCACCGCAGGTCGTTGGTTGCCATATCGGACAGGAACTGAAAAAGACACTGATCGAACTCGGCTGGACCAACGACCCGAAAATCATTCTTCTTAACGACACTGTTTCCGCACTTCTCGCAGGAGTCAGCGGAAAGAAATATTCATCTTACATCGGTTTCATTCTCGGAACCGGACTCAACGCCGCATTCGTTCATCCTGAAAACGAAGAGTACGAGCTTAAAAGGCAGATTGTCGTCTGCGAAAGCGCAAAATTCAGCGGATTCCATAATTCAGATTTCGACATCCTTCTCGATGAAAAGAGCGTAAAACCAGGTTCTGCCCCACTCGAAAAGCTCTGCTCGGGCGCATACATGGGACCACTGGCTCTTGAAACGATTCATATCGCGGCAAAAGAAGGTCTTTTCTCAAAAGAATTGTGTGATGAAATCACCAAAAAAGAATCACTCTCACTTATCGAAGTCAACGCTTTCCTTCTGAGCTATCAGCATGGCGAAGGAAACGAAATTTTCAAAAACACCACAAAAGAAGACAACACAATCCTCTTTGAAATTTTCGACGCACTAGTAGACCGAATGGCTCAGCTTGCGGCAAGCGTTCTTGCGGCATGCCTCCTTCAGTGCGACGAAGGAAAATCTCCGGATTCTCCAGTCTGCATCGCCTGCAACGGCACAAGCTTCTTCAAAACCTACAAGGTAATCGAGCGGACAAAAGAATACCTCGCGAAAATCCTCGACGGGAAGAACATTCATTATGATATTCTTCCAGAAGAATCGGATATTACGCGAGGCACTGCAATGGCGGCATTCACGCTTTAAGGTTTTCGGCTATTTACCTACCATCACATTAACAAGCTCTGGGAAGTACCAGGTGAGATTTTTGCGGTTGAAGTAGCCGTGACATTCGCCAATATCGCTTCCGGTCTCTCTCATGTTATCCCATAGAAATACTGGAATACCCAAGGCTTTAGCTTTTTCGAAGTAAGTATTAAACCACTTTTTGCGTTCATCATAATTGTTTTTATTTGATGCACTTGTCTCCCCTATTATGACAAGAGTTCCTTTCGAAGTGTAATTTGACTTTATTTTACTGAAAAGCGATATGATTTCACTCTCATCCAGAGGTGTGAATGTCGTATGATCTGAACCGTCATACATTGCAAATCTGTAAGGCGTGTAAGCATGGAGCGAGACAATCAGCTTTCCGCTTGCACTGTCAGTTGGAAGTGACCAACCGCTTGTCTGATCTGGGCTTGCCGCATAAGGCGGAACCATCACATATCGGCTTGCGTTATTCCCGCCGCTGGCGCGAATCACATCGAGGGCAGCCTGTTCATATTGCGTTATTACTGAATTACAAGCACTCAAATTTGATGGCGCAGTAAAACCGTCATTTGAAGCGTCACGACAGCGAGGCTCATTCAAAAGTTCGAAGACCAGTCGTGCATCATAGTCTTTGAATGTCGCAGAAATTTGAGTCCAGATTGCGGTTATGTATGCGTTTGACTGATTTTTGAGGGTGGTATTTGTGGTAACACAAAAACCATAAGTCGAGT
>JAEEGL012597963.1_pt1 | contig 19798 bp, 20 predicted proteins | sample 9134231 | NCBI WGS metagenome assembly JAEEGL01 (sample SAMN16246548, study PRJNA631951) | gut metagenome | biome: gut microbiome; feature: rumen; material: fiber-attached | host: Bos | place: Iran: Karaj | collected 2018-10 | reverse complement strand
CTTAATTCTATCTGAATTCTTATATAATTCATCATAAATATTAAGTACAGCTCCACCTGGATAACCAAATATTGTATCAACACCTTGCTCAACTAAACATTCAACTATGATTTGTGAACCATTAAGTTTCATAAATCTCACCAACCTTTATTTAATCTTCGAAAATTGCACCTGTAGATGCACTAGTTACTAGCTTTCTATAACGAGATAGATATCCAGTAACAGGCTTTAATACCATTTTGAAATTCTTTTTACGCATTTCAATTTCTTCATCACTAACTAATAAATTAATTGTACACTTAATCATATCGATATCGATTAAATCTCCATCCTCAACAAGTCCAATTAATCCACCCTCGGCAGCCTCAGGTGATACATGTCCAATTGATGCACCACGAGTAGCTCCAGAGAATCTACCATCAGTTAATAATGCAACATCTTTATCTAAGCCCATACCAGCAAGTCTTGATGTAGGAGCAAGCATTTCTCTCATACCAGGACCGCCCTTAGGACCTTCATAACGGATAACAACAATGTCACCCTTTTCAATCTTTCCACCATCAATTGCTGCGATTGCTTCCTCTTCAGAATTGAAGCACTTTGCTTTACAAGTATGCTTAAGCATATTTGGAGCAACAGCACCACGCTTAACAACGCAGCCATTAAGTGCGATATTACCTTTTAATACGGCAATACCACCTGTCTTTGAATATGGATTATCAATAGTTCTAATAACCTCAGGATTCTTATTAAATGCTTTTGCTATATTTTCTCTAATAGTTTTACCTGTAACTGTAGGTAAATCTAATAATAAAGCACCATCAATCTTTGAAACTTCCTTCATTACAGCTTGAATACCACCAGCTTCATTTAAATCCTCCATATATGTAGGACCTGCTGGAGCTAAATGACATAGATTTGGAGTATGCTCAGAAATCTCATTAGCCATATCAAGGTTAATTTTTACTCCTGCTTCATGTGCTATTGCTGGTAAATGAAGCATAGTATTTGTAGAACAACCTAATACCATATCCATTGTTAGAGCATTTCTAAATGACTTTTCATTTACAATGTCTCTAATTTTTACATTATTTTTAACTAAGTCCATGATTTTCATACCAGTGTGCTTAGCTAATCTAATTCTATCTGCATATACTGCAGGAATTGTTCCATGACCAGGTAATGCAATACCTAACACTTCACACATACAATTCATTGAATTTGCAGTATACATACCTGAGCATGAACCACATCCTGGACAAGAATGATCTTCATATTCCTGTAATTCCTCTTCTGTGATTTTACCAGATAAATACTTACCTACAGCTTCAAATGTAGATGATAATGAAGTTTTATGTCCGTTAACTCTACCTGCAAGCATTGGTCCACCTGAACAAACAATTGTAGGTAAATTTAATCTACATGCACCCATAAGCATACCAGGAACAATCTTATCACAGTTAGGGATTAATACTAATCCATCGAATGCATGAGCACGTGCCATACATTCAGTACTATCAGCAATTAATTCTCTTGTAACAAGTGAATATTTCATTCCTTCATGTCCCATTGCAATTCCATCACATACACCGATTGCAGGAACAACAATTGGAGTACCACCAGCCATTAATACACCTGTTTTAACTGCTTCAGCAATTTTATCTAAGTGAGCATGACCTGGTACTATATCGCTCTTAGCACATACGATACCTATAAGTGGTCTTTCAATTTCTTCATCTGTATAACCTAAAGCCTTAAACAAAGATCTATTAGGAACCATTTCAGGTCTTTTTTTAACTACATCGCTTTTCATATGAGCCTCCTTATAATATACAAATATTTATTACTTTAAATTCTTAACAACAAGGTCTCCCATTTCAATTGTGCCGACCTTCTTCTTAGGATCATCTAAATCCTTATTGAAAATATCGCCAGTTCTATATCCTTGATCAAGTACTGCATTAACAGCCTTATCAATTGCATCAGCTTCCTTCATTAAGCCTAATGAATATCTAAACATCATAGGAACTGATAAAATTGTTGCAAGTGGGTTAGCTAAATTCTTACCAGCAATATCAGGAGCTGAACCATGAATTGGCTCATATAATCCTAATTTACCTGCACCTAAAGATGCTGAAGCTAGCATACCAATTGAACCAGCAACTTGTGAAGCTTCATCAGTTAAAATATCACCGAAGATATTTGATGTAACGATAACATCAAATTGTCTTGGATTTCTAACTAATTGCATAGCACAGTTATCAACATACATTTCTGATGTCTCAACATCTGGATAATTCTTCTTTACTCTATCAAATACTGCTCTCCATAATCTTGAAGATTCAAGTACATTTGCCTTATGTACACAGCATAGCTTATGATTTCTCTTTTGTGCTGCTTCAAAACCAGTCTTTAAAATTCTTTCGATTTCATAAACTGAATACTTTTCTAAGTCTGAAGCCCAGCAATCTGGATTTTCTGGATTGAATTTAGGAGAATTTGCCTTCTCACCGAAATACATACCACCAGTTAATTCACGTACAACTAAAATATCAAGACCATCACCAATGATTTCAGCCTTTAAAGGTGATGTATGTTGAAGTTGTGGATATAATACTGCAGGTCTTAGGTTTGCATATAGCTTTAATGCACCTCTAATACCTAAAAGACCCTTTTCTGGTCTATCGCCATTTGGAAGGTTATCCCACTTAGGTCCACCAACAGCACCTAGTAATACTGCATCTGACTTTAATGCAGCATCAATTGTATCTTGAGGAAGTGAATTACCATCCATATCGATTGCAATACCACCCATTCTCTTTTCGATGATATTGAACTTATGTCCGTATAATTCTCCGATTCTTTCCATTACCTTTACAGCTTCTCTTACGATATCTGGACCGATACCATCACCAGGTAATGTAACAATATTAAATGTACTCATAATTACTTAATTTCTCCTTTAATTTTATTGATTAATCCACCTTTAGCGATGATATTTTGCATGAATGGTGGGAATGGTGCAGCTTGGAACTTATTCTTTGTAGTTTCATTATAAATAACACCAGTATCAAAATTAACTGATACAATATCGCCATCCTTAATATCATCAACAGCTTCAGGGCATTCCATAATAGGAAGACCAATATTAATTGAATTTCTATAGAAAATTCTTGCGAAAGTTTTTGCTATAACGCATGATACACCACAAGTCTTAATAGCAAGTGGAGCATGCTCTCTAGATGAACCACATCCGAAGTTCTTATCAGCTACAATAATGTCACCAACTTGTACACGTTGTGCAAATGGCTTCTTACCTGCATTGATATCTTCCTTAGAATCTTCCATACAGTGAGCTGCTAATTCTTTTGGATCAGATGTATTTAAATATCTTGCTGGAATGATAACATCAGTATCGATGTCACTACCATACTTTAAAACTCTACCTTTTGCTTCCATCTTACTTCTCCTCCATAAATTCTCTTGGGTCTGCAATATAGCCTTTGATTGCTGATGCAGCTGCAACAGCAGGTGAAGCTAAATATACCTCACTATCAACATGTCCCATACGACCAACGAAATTTCTATTTGTTGTAGATACACATCTTTCACCAGCAGCAAGTATACCCATGTGACCACCTAAGCATGGACCACAAGTTGGAGTTGAGAATGCGCATCCTGCTTCTACTAAATCAGTTACGATTCCTTCCATAATTGCTTCTAGATAAATCTTTTGTGTACCAGGTAATACGATACAACGTACATTCTTGTTAACTTTCTTTCCCTTTAAGATATCTCTTGCGATTCTTAAATCTTCCATTCTACCATTTGTACAAGAACCAATTACTACTTGGTCAATCTTTGTATTCTTACATACAGCCTCATCAACTGTATGAGCATTTTCAGGTAAATGAGGGAATGCTACAGTTGGAACTAGCTTAGATAAATCAATATCATAAACCTTATCATACTTAGCATCAGCATCTGCCTTATAAACTCTAGGAGTCTTTAATGAATGCTCCTTGCAGTATTGTAATGTTAATTCATCAACAGCGAAGATACCATTCTTAGCACCAGCTTCAATTGCCATATTAGCCATAGAGAATCTTGAATCCATTGATAAGTATTTTAAGCCTTCACCATCAAATTCCATTGACTTATATAAAGCACCATCAACACCAATCATACCAATAATGTGTAGGATTACATCCTTACCACTAATTCCCTTAGCTGGCTTTCCAATTAAGTTAAACTTTAATGCAGATGGAACCTTGAACCATGCCTTACCAGTAGCCATACCACATGCCATATCTGTTGAACCAACACCAGTTGAGAAGGCACCAAGTGCACCATATGTACAAGTATGAGAGTCAGCACCAATAGTTAAATCACCTGCAACTACTAAACCTTTTTCAGGAATAATAGCATGCTCAATACCCATTTGACCAACTTCGAAATAATTAGTTAAGTCCTTATCACGAGCAAATTCTCTTATAAACTTACATTGTTCTGCAGATTTAATATCCTTATTTGGAGTGAAGTGGTCAGGTACGATTACGACCTTATCCTTATCGAATACTTCTTTTACTCCGATTTTATTGAATTCCTTGATTGCAACTGGAGTAGTAATATCATTACCATGAACTAAATCAAGGTTAGCTTCTATTAATTGTCCAGCTTCAACGTAATCTAAACCAGCATGAGCTGCTAAGATTTTTTGACTTTGTGTCATTCCCATAATTAATTGTTCTCCTTAAATAATTTATATTCTATTGAATCTATTAAAGCCTTGAATGATGCTTCAATAATATCCTTTGATACTCCTACAGTAGACCATGATGAATTTCCATCTGTAGATTCGATAATAACTCTTGTTGTTGCCTTAGTCGCAGATTCCTTTCCATCTAGGATTCTAACCTTATAGTCAGCAAGGCTAACCTTATTTAGAACTGGATAGAATTTACCAATGGCCTTTCTTAATGCTTGGTTTAAAGCATCAACTGGACCATCACCATTTGCGGCTGTAACCTCAGTCACATCACCAACTATTACCTTAATAATTGCTGATGCTGAATATTTCTCAATTAAGCTTGGTCCTTCACCGATTGTTTTAAAATCAACAACCTCAAAGAACTGCTTGAAATTACCAAATACCTTATGAACTATTAATTCAAATGATGCATCAGCACCCTCAAATTGATAACCAGAATATTCTAGCTCCTTAATAGTATTGATGATTTCAGATAATCTCTTATCATCCTTGTCAATATTTGGATATATCTTTTTAATCTTAGCTAGGACTGTAGATTTACCTGCAACCTCGCTAATTAAGAATTTTCTTTCATTTCCTACTTCTTCAGGGTTTATATGCTCAAATGATTTTGAGTTCTTATAAACACCATCAACATGCATACCTGCCTTATGAGCAAATGCACTTGATCCAACATATGGTAAGTTATGAGCTAATTTGAAATTAGATATTTCTGCAACCTCACGAGCAATTGAAGTTAGATTTGAAATATTACCCTTAGGTAGTACATCATATCCAAGCTTTAATTCTAGGTTAGGAATTATTGCAGATAAATTAGCATTACCACATCTTTCACCATATCCTAAGAATGTTCCTTGAACTTGAGTACATCCACTTACAACTGAACCAATTGATAGGGCAACAGCCATACCACAGTCATTATGGCAGTGGATACCAAGTTTAGTTGAAATATTTTCTTTAACATCCTTAATTATTTCATTCATTTCATTTGGAAATGTTCCACCATTTGTATCACATAAAATAATACAAGATGCGCCTGCTTCTTCAGCAGTCTTTAGTGATTTAATTGCATAATCTCTATTTGATTTATATCCATCAAAGAAATGCTCTGCATCAAAGAATACTTTCTTACCCTTAGAAATTAAAAACTTGATTGATGAAGAAATCATATCTAGGTTTTCTTCTAAGGTAGTATTAATGATATTTAGAACATGGAATTCACTTGACTTACCAAATATACATACATATTCAGTTTCAGCCTCAATTAATGCATTTAGATTTAAATCATCCTTAGCATCTATTCCACATCTTCTAGTTGAACCAAAGGCAACTAGCTTTGTATTCTTTAGTTTTAGATTTTTAGCTTCTTTGAAAAATTCCAAATCCTTTTGATTGCTACCAGGATTACCAGCCTCAACAAAATCTATTCCAAGCTCATCTAGTCTCTTAGTGATTTTTAGTTTATCACTGACTGAAAAGCTTATTCCTTGAGCCTGTGCACCATCTCTTAGGGTAGAATCGAACACATCTATTTTCAAAGGAACACCCCCATTTAATATGACAAAAGTGGAAAGCTTTTAACTTCCACTTAAGGTCAATTATAAATATTTAATATAATTAGTTATTGATTAGCTTGTCTTTTTCGTTGTTCCAGCTATAGAACTTACGAATTTCAGCTCCAACCTTTTCACTTGGATGGTTAGCAGCCTTTTGACGAAGTGCATTGAAATGTACTTGTCCTGAAGCACTAGACATATCTAATAAGAAGTCTTTTGCGAATGTACCATCTTGAATATCAGCAAGTACCTTCTTCATTGCCTTCTTAGTATCTTCTGTGATAATCTTTGGTCCAGTAATATAATCACCATATTCAGCTGTATTAGAAATTGAATATCTCATACCAGCGAATCCTGATTGATAAATTAAGTCAACGATTAGCTTCATTTCATGGATACATTCGAAATAAGCATTTCTTGGGTCATAACCAGCTTCAACTAATGTTTCAAAACCAGCTTGCATTAATGCAGATACACCACCACATAATACTGCTTGTTCACCGAATAAGTCAGTTTCTGTTTCAGTCTTGAATGTAGTTTCAAGAATAGCAGCTCTTGCACCACCAATACCAGCACCATAAGCAAGTGCTATCTCTAAAGCCTTACCAGTTTCATTTCTTTCAACTGCAACTAAGCATGGAGTACCTTTTCCAGCTTGGTATTCGCTTCTTACTGTATGACCTGGAGCCTTAGGAGCGATCATAGCTACATCTACACCCTTTGGTGGGTTGATTAGACCATAGTGAATATTGAAACCATGAGCGAACATTAACATCTTACCAGGCTTTAAGTTTGGAGCGATGTCCTTTTCATACATAGCCTTTTGCTTTTCATCATTGATTAGGATCATGATGATGTCAGCCTTCTTTGCAGCTTCAGCTGTAGTATATACCTTCATACCTTGAGCTTCTGCCTTAGCCCATGACTTTGAACCTTCATATAAGCCAATAATTACATTTATTCCTGATTCCTTTAAGTTTAATGCGTGTGCATGTCCTTGTGAACCATAACCGATAATTGCAACAGTCTTGTCCTTAATATAGTTGATGTCACAATCTTTTTCATAAAAAATTCTTGCTTCTGCCATTTTAATTTCTCCTCTTACTTTTCTTTCTTTTTAATTTTTTAATTCAATGTCACCACGAGCAATAGCGGTAACACCTGTACGAATAACTTCTTTAATGCCGAATTCGTCAAGCATTGAAATTAAAGCTGAGACCTTTGCTTGGTCACCAGTAATCTCCAAAATAATTGTGTTATTAGCAACATCGACGACGTGTGCTCTAAAGATATTTGCAATTTCAAGTATTTGACTTCTCTTTTCATTTCTTGCGTCAATCTTAATTAGTGCAAGTTCTCTTTTAACAGACTCATCATCGCCAAATTCTGTAAGCTTAACAACATCCATAAGTTTTGAAAGTTGATTTTTAATTTGAGAATAGATATCATCTTCGCATTCAACAACTATTGTCATACGAGAAATATTTTTATCCTCTGTAATACCAACAGATAAGCTATCAATATTGTAGCCTCTTCTGCTGAATAAGCCTGCAACTCTTGAAAGAACACCCATATGATTATTAACTAATACTGATAATGTGTGTCTAGCCACTCAATCAACCCCTTTTCTCCTATATATTTATATATAGGCGTTTTTTGAAATATCGTGTCAATTATAACATTTATAAAAATATTGTCAACTAAATAAATAAATGATTTTCGAATAAGATTAGAGCTAAAAACACCTTTCATAAAATATAATTCGAAATTCTTAACAATTCCTAAAATTTTATTTTGCGTATAAAAGTTCTTTTTAAATATTTCAAATTTAATTCAAAAAATGAAAACGTTTTATATGATTTTTTCTTTTAATAAAGGGATTTTTTAATGATTTTTATACTGTATAAAAAAAGAAAAAGCCACATAAATGTGGCATAATTATCATTAATTACTTCTTTTCCTTATGAATTGTATGCTTGCGGCAAAAAGGACAATATTTTTTAATCTCCATTCTTTCAGGAGTTGTCTTCTTATTCTTGTCTGTATAATAATTCTCATTTTTGCAATCAGAACAAACTAGTTTAACTAAGTCACGCATAAATATTTCTTCCCTCCAGACTTAAAGATTACTTCCTGCAATATTATACCAAAAGAGAATTTTAATTTCAACTAAAAAATATACTTTTTTACAAACAAAAAATTTTGGCTTAAAATAAGTGTTTTTTCGAGTGTTTTTCTTATATCAACACAAAGTTTCTTTATTTTAATAAAAATAAAACGTATAATAATTATTGGTGATTTATATGTATCTAAGAAATGAAACTAGAGTAGTTAAAATAGGAAATAGATTATTAGGTGGAGATAATCCTATTTTAATTCAATCTATGACTAATACAAAAACTAAGGATGTTGATGCTACAGTTAATCAAATACTAGATTTGGAGAAGCTAGGCTGCGATATTATTAGAGTTGCAGTTTTAGATAAGACTGATGCTTATTCTATCCATAAAATAAAAGAGAGAATCCATATTCCACTTGTTGCGGATATACATTTTGATCCTGAGCTTGCAATTATTGCAATAAACGAGGGAATAGATAAGATTAGATTAAATCCAGGTAATATTAGAGATAAGGATAAAATTAAAGAAATCGTTAGACTTTGTAAAGAAAAAAGCATTCCTATTAGAATTGGTGTAAATGCTGGATCTTTACCTAAGGGATGGGAAGTTAATTCTGATAATATGATTAAGGCTGCGAAAAGCCATATTGAAATACTTGAGGAATTAGATTTCCATGATATAGTTTTATCTATTAAGGCATCTAATATTAATCTTGCCTATGAGGCATATAAGAAGGCATCAGAAACATTCCCATACCCACTTCATGTAGGTATAACTGAGGCTGGTACTTCTTTTAAGGGATTAATCACATCATCAATTGGACTTGATAGAATATTATCTCTTGGTATTGGTAATACTATTAGAGTATCTTTAACTGATGATCCAAGATTAGAGGTTAAGGCTGCTAAGGACATTTTAAAGGAATTAGGCTTAATTAAAAATGTTCCAACACTTACATCTTGCCCAACATGTGGTAGAACTCAAGTTGATTTAATACCTATTGCTAAAGAGGTTGAGGAATATTTATATACAGTAAATAAGGATATACATGTTGCTGTAATGGGCTGTGCTGTAAATGGACCTGGTGAGGCTAAGGAAGCTGATTTAGGTATAGCTGGTGGTGTTGGTGAGGCACTAATATTTAAAAAAGGTGAAATAATTAGAAAAATAGATGAAAAAAATATTATCGAAGAATTAAAAAAAGAAATCGATAATATGTAAGGAGTATTATGGGCGGTTTTGGCGGTGGTCATTCATCAGGTGGTTCTCACGGAGGCTTTGGTGGAGGACATTATAGTAGTAATGGTTCACATTCAAAAAGAGTATACTTCCACGGAAGATATTATAATTACTCATATGGATCTCATAACGGAAAGCCAATGGGATTTGTATCTGCGATAGTATCAGGTGTTATTATACTCTTAGTTGGATTATTTATATTTTTCTTAACATTTACAAATGAAACTATGGCAACAATCACTAAGGCTGATTTTGCAGTAGATAGTAATCATACAACATATGAAATATATGAGTTTGAATATAACTATAATAATCAAACATATACTGGTCATGGTGATGATGATGTAATATATAATTTTGGTGAATATAAATTTAGATATAATGTTGGTGAATCTTATCCATTATATGTTCATTTTATAAATCCTAGCTGGTATGATTTTGAGGATTCAAAGTATATTGCAGTAATTGCATTAAGTCTTACATCATTTATTTCTGGATCAATTATCATATCTACCCTATTTACCAGAAAAAGACGTCAAAAAATATTATCAGAAATTGGCGATTATAATCATGATGGAAAGATAGATGAAAAAGATATTGATACTTATTCTGGTAATACAAATCAAAGTGATATTAATATTAAAGACTTTGATAATATAGCAAAAACACCAGTTAGATATTGTAAGTATTGTGGTAACAAGCTTGATGAAAATCAGTGGTGTGAATCTTGTATGAAAAAAATAGTATAAAAAATAATAGTATTTCGAATTTCGAAATACTATTTTTTCTTCTTCTTTGTTGTTACTATATTTTTTAACATATCAACTATTACCTTAGATAGGGTAATTAGTCTTCCGTTATTTTCAATAATTTCTTTTTTTAATTCCTTATTTCCACAATCAACATTCATAACGATTTTGCCATCCTTATCCTCATAGAAGGCACCACCAATTGCAGTCTTAGAGAAATGAACACCACTTGATGCGAATCTATATAATCTATCAAAGCCCTTATAGCGTTCTGATACCTTTCTTTTAAGATAACCATCACTCATGTTTTGTTCCTCATCAACCATAACAGTATTTACCTGAATATTATTGTTGATCATATCCATTACCTTTTCAAGTCCAAGCTCATTAACTGACTCTATCGCAATGGCGTTATCGCATAGTAGTCTCATTAGAGATATTTGAACTGAAATTATATAATTTTTTAATGTGAATTTAGCTGTTTCAAGAATATCTATAGTCTTTTTGATAACCATCGCACTAAATACAACCTCACGTGATAAAGTGCCGTATGATTTATAAATGCTATCCATGAATGATTTTAAAAATAAAATCATATCATCTAGCTTTTTTATTTCATCCTTCATTAGCTCTTATGATTAGGAATTACTGCGAAAAACTCCAAATCCTCATCAAATGGATTTTTTAATGTATGGTTATGACCCATAGGACAATAAGATACGTCACCAGCCATAATAATTTCTACTTCGCCATCACAAGTCATTACACCTTGACCAGAGATAACATAGACTATTTCTGATGTAGTTTCATGCTCATGAAGTCCAATAGAATTATTCTTTTTTAATTTACCAAAAAGTATCTTGTTATACCCATCAAAATATTGTTTAGATATAAACTCTCCATCTCCATCATGGAAATTTTCTTTTACTTCTTCTTTGATTTTATCGAAATCTATCAACATAAATATCACATCCTACTATAATTTTATCACATTTTTGGCTTAAAATATTATGTTTTGTTTCAAAATTAATTATTTTTTTATATAATTAAAGTATAAGTTGAGGTATTTTTATGGATAGTTTCTTATTTACTATTAATGCCGTGTTTCCAATTATACTTTGTATAGCAATTGGATACTTCATTAAAAGAATAAATTTATTCCCTGAAAGTTTCGGGGTATTATTAAATAAATTAAGCTTTAGAGTACTACTTCCTGTTCTTTTATTTAAGAATATCTATGATATTAAGGATATTAGAGCACTTGGTAATTACTGGCAAGCAATATTATTCTCTGTTGGTGTAATACTAGCATTCTTTATAATAGGATTTATCATAGTTAAATTCTTTATAAAGGATGATAGACAAAAGGGTGTAATATTACAATGTATATTTAGATCTAATTTCGCAATTATTGGTATTGGATTAATTGAGCTATTAGTTGTAAATTTATCAGGTGAGCAAGTTATACTTGCCCGTGGTATTGGGGCAGTATTATCAGCTGTAACTATTCCACTATTTAATGTTCTTGCAATAATTTCCTTATCTATATTTGTTAAAACTGAAGAAAAAAAGGTAAGTCCAAAAGATATCCTAATTAAGATTTGTAAGAATCCATTAATAATCGCTGTAGCACTTGGCTTAATTGTTATATCACTTAGATTATTAATACCTGTTGATGCAGATTCTAATCCAGTATTTACATTAAGATATTTTGCACAATATGGCACAAATGATACATTTATTTATACTACTATTAAATATCTTGCCCAGGCTGCAAGTCCAATTGCTTTAATTGCCTTAGGATTAGGATTTTCTTTTAGTGCGATTGGAAGATTAAAATATAAGATTATTTTAGGTACAACATTAAGAGTTATAGCTGTGCCTGTTATAGCGCTACTATTTGCGTGGATATTTAAATTTGATATGTTATACTTCCCAGCATTTATTGCCCTTTTTGGTACTCCTACTGCTGTATCAAGTGTACCTATGGCACAGGAGATGGATAACGATACAGAGCTTGCAGGTCAATTAGTTGTTTGGACTACAATTTCAAGTTCAATAACATTATTTATAATGATACTTGTTTCAAGTAGTATAGGACTATTATAGAAAGGAGGATTCCATGCAAAGATTTTTTATTTGTAAAAAGTGTAAAACAATGGTCGCACTAGTTAAAAGGGGCAAATGTATTCCTGATTGTTGTGGCGATGAAATGACTGAAATCATTCCAGGTACAGTTGAAGCATCTAAAGAAAAACACATACCAGTAATTGATATTAAAGGCGATTTAGTAACTGTTAGTGTTGGAGAGGTTGAGCATCCGATGATAGCTGAACACTATATTGAGTGGATTTCAATTGAAACAAACTTAGGAAATCAAAGAAAAACATTAGAGCCTGATGAAAAACCTGTTAGAACTTTTAAACTTCTAGATGGCGAAAAGCTAATCAGTGCTTATGCTTATTGTAATTTACACGGATTATGGAAGGCCAGTGTCTAAAAAAAGAGCTATGCAAAATTAATTGCATAGCTTTTTTTTATATTAAAATTCCTTCTAAATGATCGATTTCATGTTGCACTATTTGTGCTTCAAAACCAGATAATGTAATAATTCTTTTTAAAAAACAAGAATTATAATATTCTACCTTTATCTTTTTAAATCTTTTGGCCTTACGAACGCCCGAAAGAGATAGACACCCCTCTTCAGCCTCATATGGACCTTCTTCTTTTATAATTTTAGGATTAAACATTACTAATATTTCATCCTCATTATAAAATGCGATGATTTTTTTATTTATTCCAATCATATTAGCAGCCATTCCAACACATCTAATTGAATTAAATTTAAGTGTATCAACTAAGTCATTGGCAACACTTATATCATCAGGTGTGGCGTCAACTGATTTTTTAGATAAAAATAGTGTATCTTTATTGATATTTTTAACCATTAACCCTTAAGTCCATCAGCTTGACGTTGCATGTTTTCAACAACAACATCATAAATATCTCCAATTTCTTGACCATGAGCAAGTAATAGCCATGGTTCATTTGTATGGAAATGTACCTTTATGAAGTTTGCTGGATTTCCATCTTGATCTTCATCATCAAAACATGCAAGAACTAATGAATCTCCTACTAATTTAGTTAAAATATATTCTCTTAATTCATCTTCTGTATCATCAGGATTCTTATCCCCAATATCAATTAATAATTGAGTATCAAATTTAAATTCAACTAAACTCTTATGTTCTTTTACCATAATAAAACCCTCCTAATGTGTTTATTATACTATATTATAGCTTATTTATCAAATAATCCTAATACCAGAATTGAAGCTCACGTGCAATTCTATAGTATTTATAGATATATGAATAATCAAATACACCATACCATTTAGTCACAAATGGAACATAATATGTTGTAAGAGATACACAGCCTATAACAGCAAATAACGCTGTTATATTAAATATAGTTGCCATTGTCTTAACACCAAATATGTTATTCTTAGCCTCTAACTTTTCATATAATCCAAAGAATACAAATACTATGAATAATATCATTACTGGTGCTATATCAGAATAATATCTTATCGCAAAGCCACTTTCCCAAGTTAAGGCAGCTAGTATAAATGGGATAATTATACAAGGGAAAATATATTTAATAGTAAACCACAATTTTTCTCTTTTATTTAAATCTACCTTAATAAATGGTAATACAAATATCATATATAATAGTGGAATTCTTGAGAATAGACCATTTGCGTCATATGTCTCAAAGAAATAATATCCAGATTGACCAAATGTTAATGCATTTGCATGAACGAAATAATTTACATCATCAATCTTTGGAACTGCGAAGAAATAATTATATACGCTAGTCCAAGCAAATGATATATGGAAATTAGTATGAGTAAAATCATTTATTGTAAGTGAATATCTTATACCAAATTCTAAAGGATTATGGAATCGCAAGTAGTTATATAATGCTTGTACTCCACCAAAAATTACAAAATTAGACATTGTGGCAACGAGTAATATACTTACAAAGCCCTTTGTTAATTCCTTTCTTCTTTCTATTAGGGCAAGAGCTATTATAATTACTCCTGCAATTGCGTATAGTACGTATGTTGCACGAGCTAGTACTGCAATAGATAGCCAGAATGTAAAGAAGGCTGAATGAACTATATTTATTTTCTTTTCCTTAAATAATAAATTAGATGAAATTAAATGATATAAGGAAATTGAAAATGCCATAAATGCACAAGATGTAGAAACCTCATAGAAATATGGTCTTACTATATTTGAAAATACTCCACAGCTTGATGCTAAAATTATAAATCCAAATAATTGTAAATATAGTGGAGTATTTGGATATTTCTTCTTTATAAATTTAAAGTAGGCAAGGCTTATAAATATTATTGATATTATTGAGAATAACAATACTCCATATGCATCCTCTAAATATAATCCTGTAATTAATTTTACAGGTAGGAATAATAAGAATACTGGTGCGATACCATAATATGAATAATATTTACCCTCGAAGAATAAATGATCCCATAGATAAGATACACCTGATCTTGCGGTTGAATCATATGGATTAGATAAGGCTAAAAGTGATTCAGATGGCTCTTCAAGAAGATGTAATTTTCCTGCCATAAATGAATCAACTAGCTCCTTTGATATTTGGCTTCCTGAATTAGATAGGACATACATAGAAAATCCATTATACATATAGCCATACACCCATAGCACTACGCCAATTGCAAGTACTGTAAATGATATCTTAAATACCTTATTTAATATAGGCTTATTCTTTAACTCTTTCCTATAATGAAACATCATTATAAATGAGTATAAAGAAATAGTTATAATAAACATTACTAAGAATCTAGCAATAGATAAATTAAGTGGAATTGCCTTATTTAATTCTACTTTAGATATACTAAAGTACTCGCCAGATGAAATATTAATAGTAAGTCTAAGTTCAGATACCTTACCATTTAAATCTAATTTCATATATTTAGAATTTTCGTATGTTGGAATTACTTTTATATTCTTGTTAGTATTTGAAAAATTAGATCTTGATTCATCCTTATAGTCTATAGAAATACTTGTTTCATATATATCTTGTGATTCCGCTTTAAAATCAACAAATATAGTATCTACTTTTTCATCTATGTTATTAAGCCTTATAGTTGGTTGACTTGAAATAGCTCTATATAAATTTTTCTCACTATCATATGTAACACCAGATATAACGTATGTTGTATTATCATATGAAATATTTTGATGTAGTGGAATATAGTGCTTATAATTACATAAAAATACTTCTATCAATAATATAGATGTAAGTATTATTGCGATATGAAGCAAAATCTTCATAAATACTCTTTTTGAGTTCATATATTATTCTTCCTTATCATCTATATCTAAATCAAGTGATAACTGCTTTGAAAAAAATGTTGAAACTGGATAATATGTCTTTCTATGAATCTTAGATGGACCATATTTCATTAATGCCTCAATATGATCCTTAGTAGGATACCCCTTATGCTTACTAAAGCCATAATTAGGATATTTAATATCCATCTTTTCCATATAATGGTCTCTTGTAACCTTAGCTAGGATTGATGCTGCAGCGATTGATGCAGATAAAGCATCACCATGAACAATAGACTTATTATTTGTCTTTAATTCTGAAAGTGGCATAGCATCAATCAAGACATAATCAGGCTTAATTTTTATTTCTTCTATTGCCTCTAACATTCCCTTTTTAGTTGCGTTATAAATATTTAATTTATCTATTTCATCCTCATAGATATAAACAATTTTATAAGCAAGTGCTTCTTTAACAATTATTTTATATAATTCTTCTCTTTTTTTAGCTGATAGTTTTTTAGAATCATTAATACCAGGTATTCTTAAAAAAGGAGGTAGGATACATGATGCGACAACAACTGGTCCAGCAAGAGGACCACGACCTGCTTCATCTACTCCACAAATATTTGTGAAGCCCTCATCATATAATTCTTCCTCAAATTTATATAAATTAACTTCTTCCTTCTGGTTTTTCAAAGCTAATCGCCCCAATTCTTTGATTTCTTAAATCATTAATAAACATAGTTGATGCTCTTAATCTATCAGGCTCTCCACCCTTTAAAAGGCATCCCTTTTTCTTACATATTAAATCTAGAGTATCTAAAGGATCCTCACATACATCCTCTAGATTATATCTATTAATAAGTAAATCCTTATAATTTTCTTGTAAATATTTAATACCCTCTACTGTGATTCTTTCAATATCAAGTATTTCATCCTTAATAGAACCACATAAGGCAAGTCTTACACCAATCATTTGATCATCAAACTTTGGCCATAAGATTCCTGGTGTATCAAGTAAGAATAAATCCTCTGATACCTTTATCCAAGATTGAGCCTTAGTAAATCCTGGCTTATCACCAACACCTACAGCCTTTCTTTTGGCAAGCTTATTTATTAGTGTTGATTTTCCAACATTAGGTATACCTAAAATCATAGCTTTAATTTGCTTTGATTTAATACCACGACTTTCTCTTTTTAAAAATACAGGCTTTAATACCTCTTTAGAATAATTAATGATTTTATTAATGTTATAGCCACTAATAGAATCAATATCTAATGCTTTAATTCCTAGATTATTGTAGTAATTAATCCATTCTTTAGTTATTTTATCATCTGCGATAGATGATTTATTTAATAATACTAATCTTGGTTTATTTTTAAGTAGCTCATCAACAAGTGGATTTTTACTTGAGAATGGAATTCTTGCATCATAAAGCTCAAAGACAATATCAACCTTAGCTAAGGATTCAGATATTTCTCTTCTTGCCTTTGCCATATGGCCTGGAAACCATTGAATTATTTGCATTAATTTCCACCTCCAAATGATAATATTACATGACCAAATATATCATCCTTATGTATAACTCCAAATGTTCTTGAGTCCTTAGATGTATATATTGACTGGCTATTATCACCAAATACAATTATTTCACCATTTTTAAGTGTATATGATGACTTTAGTCCATTTTCCTTATAGTCAGCACATGTCTTATAAATATTTTCATAAATAGACTGGCTATAAGCTGTAGGATTAACTCCATATTCCTTTATTCTTTCACCATTTACTAATACCTTATTATTAACACTATCATAAGAAATAGTATCACCCTCAACGGCTACAACTCTTTTAATGTAGAAGGCTTCATTATCATCAGAATGATATGCATCAAATACTACTACATCATCCTTTTTTGGTGAATAAAATAAATTAGTTGTGAATAAGAAATCTCCATTTTTATATGTTGGATTCATTGAAGCACCAACAACTCTACATGGATTAATAATATAAATGAAAAAGAATAATAGTATTACTAAAATCTTACATGTATAAGATATGATATCTAACTTTGGTAATAGCTTTGATATAAGTGGATACCAATCCTTATTCTTGTAGTGAGATACTATTATATATACTGTCATAAATGTATAGTATCCAACTAATAGCGTTAATGATAAGAAATATAAAACTATACCTATTACTTGAAAAACATTTGATACAGAACCAAATGTTTTAAGGAATACAATTATTCTTTTTATGTATATTAGTGTTGCTAGTAATATAAATAGTAAAATGGATTCCCATATGATAATAAATATTAACTTTCTTTTTCTTTTAGTATTTGTTTCCTGAGTCTCCATTTTATACTCCTATTTACATATCGAAATCATCCTCTTCAGGTAATTCCATATTAAACATTTCTGCAAGCTCATATTTATTAACTAATATTTCTCTTGGCTTAGTTCCTTGCTTTTCAGCAACTATACCTCTTTGTTCAAAAATATTAGTTATTCTTTGAGCTCTATTGAATCCTAAACCGAATGTGTTTTGGATACCATTAATTGAGCATCCCTTAGCATCAATACAGTATAGGGCAATCTTATATAATAATTCTTCTGATTCTTGAGATACTTGCTTCTCATTTAAGATAGTAGTTTCTGCAGGCTTAGAGAATTGCTTTAAATCATCAAGTGAGAACATGTAATCTGGTTCATATCTATCTCTTAGGTAATCACAGATTCCATCGATTTCAGAATCAGATACATAAGCACCTTGTGCTCTTACTGGCGCACCATTATTCTTCATTAACATATCACCACGACCAAGTAGATCTTCTGCTCCACCTTCATCTAGGATTGTTACTGAGTCAACTGGAGATGCAACCTTAAATGCGATACGGCATGGAATATTTGCCTTAATTGTACCATTAACAACATTTGTTGTTGGTCTTTGAGTAGCTAAAATTACATGAATACCGCAGGCTCTTGCTTTTTGAGCGATACGAACGATACAGTCATTAACCTCTTGACCAGAAAGCATTACTAAATCATTAAACTCATCAATAATGATTACAATAAATGGCATTGCTGGCATAGTAGGATCTTCTTTTCTCTTCTTGTTATAATCAGAGATTTTTCTTACACGATATTTAGCAAGTAGCTCATATCTATCATCCATTTCCTTACATGCCCACTTTAAGGCTTCTGTTGCTAAGCCTGGGTCATTAATAACTGGAGTTGCAAGGTGAGGAATATCCTTATAGAATGCAAATTCAACCATCTTTGGGTCAACTAAAATTAGCTTTAAATCTGCAGGTGAATTCTTAACTAAAAGTGAAATAATAATTGTATTAATTGATACTGACTTACCTGATTGAGTCGCACCAGCAATTAAGGCATGTGGCATAGCTGTAATATCTTGATATACAGGTGAACCATCAATATGCTTACCAAGTGCTACATTTAAAGGCTTACCATCATTAACAAATTCTTCACTTAAAATATCACCAAACGCTACAGTATCTGCAACATCATTTGGTGCTTCAATACCAACTGTAGTTTTACCTGGAATTGGAGCCATAATACGTAATGATTTAGCAGCTAAGCTCATTGTAAGGTTATCCTTAATTTGAGTTATCTTCTTTACATTAACACCATTTTCTAGTGATATTTCATATAATGTGAAGGCAGGACCCTTAATAAAGTCTATTACCTCACCATCAATATTAAATGATTGAAGTACGCTATTAATAATCTCTTGCTTCTCTTCAAGCCATGCAGGTCTTGTATCATTTCCACCCTCTGATTCCTTAAATAGGTTTCTAAATGGAATACTATAATTTGTATAATCATTACCCATAGGCTTAATATCAGCAAGCTTAACAGGCTTTTCTTCCTCATGCATACGCTCAGGGAATTGGCCTTGTCTTCCCATTTCAATAGCATCCTTAATAGACATATTTCTATCAATAGGTGCGTTATT
>JAEEGL017177310.1_pt1 | contig 19799 bp, 11 predicted proteins | sample 9134231 | NCBI WGS metagenome assembly JAEEGL01 (sample SAMN16246548, study PRJNA631951) | gut metagenome | biome: gut microbiome; feature: rumen; material: fiber-attached | host: Bos | place: Iran: Karaj | collected 2018-10 | reverse complement strand
CCCCGGCATCGAGCCGGAACAGAGTGCGGATAGAAACGAGGTGACAAGGCGTCGAGGAAGAGGTTTTCGCCCTAGGCGAAAAATCCCACACGAAGTATTTTTCTGATTTTCGGTATTGACATAGCCTCTCATAGAAATCTCGCTGGACGACCGTACCCCTTGAAAGCTCCAACGGGAGGGCCGCGCTCCGTCGCGGCCGCCGAATCGCCCTTAAATTCTCAATTCTCCATTCTCATTTCTCAATTCTCAATTCACTGAACGGGCTGGCAGCCCGTTCTACTAGGACCGTCCGTCACAAGAATGCATCTAGATGACCATTGAAGTCATAAACAGGCAGCAACCATGGCATCAGCGTACACCTGGGCCAGGAATCACCCAATACAATGGAGCGCCCGAGACTTCCACACTTGATGACCCTTCGCTGTGTGACATCTCTACAGCCCGCCCCAGATGGTCAAAGAACTTCGCGTTGCCACGAAACGGTATTATGCGTTCTACCATGTTCCCCGTCTTCCAAAGTATGCCACAGGACATACCGTTCGGGCGCTTCCAGCGCACTCGGTGGAACCCTTCTGCGGAATCATCCCATGGTTCCGCGTGGATACTGGAACCAGGCGGGCACATCCGCACGAACGTCCTGAATGCCGCAAAACCGTCTTTCTCCGAATAGTCGCCCCTCAATAGCCCAAAATGGCACGCGCCCTCATATCGACTGTTGGGGCCATGCTCGTTGGAACGCTGCTCGTACCAGAACGCCTTCTCCACGCCGCACGCCGCGAGAATCGCCATCGTGCGCGCCACAAGCCTGCCCTGGCGCGCCTCCGACGTTGTCCGGTGCTGATGGTCGAATATAGTGGAGATGATGGCCCGCCCCTTCAGATCGCCGCCGAACCGATAGACTGCGGCCGCTACGCACCGCTGTCCGTTCGTGGACAGGCCCGAGACGAGCGGCAGGAATTCGTCGCCTTCGCCGCAGTAATCGCCAGAGAGGAATCGCTCCCCCTTGAAGCGATGAGCCGCCGCAATGGACGGCACCACTGGAGAGACCGTGCAGCGCTTTGGATAGCGTCCGTCCATCCACCATGCCTTCGGCGCGATGTGGAACCGGCGCAGCCATTCAGCGCGATCGGGGAGCTTCGCATAGAGGGGCAGACCGCCGAAGTCGATCAGAGTGCCGCCCTGCCGGACGAACTCGTAGGCCGGCGCCACGACCTCAGGCGGACATTTCTCCTCGAAAGGCAGGACAAGCGCGTCCACGTCGCCGCGCGCAAGGCGCGCGGCGAGATTCGTGGAATGGCATGGCTCGTACGTCGAGCCGGATGGGAACGCCAATGCGAGAAGGTCTTCGGTCCCGTTGTCCATGGAGGCGTCGTTCGCGAAAGAGTCGGTATGGACGACGCGCCATGCGCGGCGGGACGGCTCGGCCAGAGCGAGGCCGGCCTTGAGGATGTCCGCCACGTGGCGGGCCGGCGGAGTGGGCCAGCCCGTCTCCGTCACCCAGATGGGCTTGGCGCCGTCGCTGTGCGCGGCAAGGCAGGAGCGGACGCGCTCTATCGCGGGGGCGAAGCATCCTTCCGGGATGTCCGTCTGGAGCGGAGAGTAGAGATGCATGTTCATGACGTCGAAGGTCCCGCCTGCTCCATGGGCGTAAAGCGACTCTAGCTGCCCGGCGGAACATTCCCCCAGAAGCACCTTTGTGCGCGGGGAGACCCGCTTCACGGCGGCGTAGGCCGCGCGCATCACCGCGGCGAAGTTGGTTGCGCCCATTCCCCTTCCCGGGTATAACGGCTCGTTCCAGATCTCCACATACGGCAGCCTGTCGCCCCACCGGGCCATCACGCGCGCGACAAAGTCCTGCCACTCCCGGATGTGCGAGGCGACGGGCCTTCTCCATTCCGGCGGAGAGTAGAGTATCGGCAGGATATTGATGCCGGCCGCCTCGGCGTCGCGCAGAAGAGCGTCGTATTTCTCGAACGTCCACACCCCTGGCCTGCGCTCCATCTGCCACCAGTCGAAATCCGTGCGGATCCACGCGCATCCGGCCTCCTTCGCCTTGGCGAAAGTCCTGTGCCGGCGCCAATACCCGCCTCGCCCCACGTGCGCGCACATGCCGCACTCCAGGGCGCACGTCGCCAAAGGCGAAGCCGCCGCAAGCGCGGTGGCCGCCATCAAAGCAAATCGCATACGCATCTGCCCTTCTCTACTCCGCCATCAGCATCACGCGGAAGCCGGCATAGACGCTCGTGAAAGACTCGGCCTTGCCGCGCCTGAACGCGGCGCGGCACGTGCAGTTGCCGTAGTTAGACCACTGTATGCTGCCGTTGCGCAGCACGCGATAGTTCTCATAGCCCTCGTCGCCCGCCGCCGGGCCGGCCGGGTCTGTGGCCGCAGACGCCCCCAAATCCTCGGCATAATGATCCGAGCACCATTCGCAGACGTTTCCGGCCATGTCGTAAAGCCCCCAATTGTTGCACTGATACGATCCTACCTTCGCCGTTCCGCGGGACGAGTCGAGCGTCGCGGCGGTGGAACTCCCCGCGTTGAAGAAATACCGCGCGATGGTGATGAGCCCCGGATCTGCGGAACCGCCGTTCGTAAGGCGATAAGCATTGCTATTGGAAACCTCCCTGCCGTTGTGGAGACCGGTGGTTGTTCCGGCACGGTAGGCAAACTCCCATTGGGCCTCCGTGGGCAGGAGAAAGTCCTTTCCGGTGAGCGCCTTAAGCGCCGGAAGGCACGTTCCCGTCACGGTACTCCATGAAACCTGCTCCACCGGACGCGTGTCTCTATCCGCAGTGAATCTCGACGGCCAAGTCCCGACAACAAGGTTATACTGTTTCTGGGTCATCTCGTACACGCCAATGTAGAAATCATGCGTAAACGACACTTCATGCTGCGTTTCGCTGCCGCGCGGCAGATAACTGGAAACTTGTCCGTACGCCACACCTCTCCCGGCCTCGCCCGTCGGCGAGCCCATTGTGAACGTGGCGCCGACCGCCGGGACTCGGCGCAGAACGAGCAGGGAAGTGGCGTAGTCGGCTTTGTTGGTGATACCTGTCCAATAGACCTTCGTCTCATCGACATCGCCACCTGCGGTTATTGTCTGCCCACCAGTCTCCACTGTACCGTATGCGCCGTTCAGGAGTTCCGCCGTCGTGACATCAGTGATACTGCCCGTAACCAGATTCACGATTTTGTAGAGTGACCGCGCCATAGTGGCCGAAGCGTCAGTGACCGTCAGCTTCACCCTGAAGTTGGCCAGCGCCACCTTCTCGGTCCCAAACGCCCGCACCGGGTCTATGGTGAACTTGCCTACGCCATCCTCCCTGATGCCGAAGCGAATGCCCGTGATGGAAGCGTCCAGGCTGGATGAATCCAAGGGCGTGTCGCCGTTGTACGCCGCGACTCCGATGTCTACCGGCGATGTGACACCGGAAAGCTTGTACTCCACCTTCACGTCCGTTGACCATGGCCATTGCTGGCGCACGATCACCTGCTCGATGTTGGCCGACCAAGCTGCCGTCGCCGACAATGCGGACATCAGTATCATTGAAACTCTCATTTCATTTACTCCTTTTTTAGATCAGTTCAATATGATGAAGAAACCGTTCCCCACGCCGAAAAGCGTGGTAGCGTAATTCACGCCATTCGCCAACGACAACGAAAGAGACACCTTCGCGCCGTTTGCAGGCTTGAGCGCATACCATCCCTGCGCGCCGTCCAATCCTGTCTGCACTTCCACCGAATCGCCATCGTTAACAGACATTTTGAACGACTCCATCCCATATGGGATGGGCATTACGGCCCTGTTCTTTACCTTGTTCCACACCCTTCCCTCCGCCGGCGCCAGGCACCGCGTGGCGCCCTCCGAATCGGAGCCTATGCCCTGGATGAGGCCCAGCCGGGCCTTGCGCTCGGTGCCGTCGTCAAAGGAAAGCACAAGGTCGTATATGTTCTCCTCGGACGGCGAGCTTGGCGCGGGCAGTTCCAGGTCAAACGAATCGCCGACCAGCCCCGTGTAGGTCTTCGCATATCCGTCCCCCGTCACCGACAGCGACGCGGAGCTCGCCCCTACGGGATAGTCTATCGGAAGCGTCATCACGTTGTTCGTGGCCGTATGCCAGAACGAACTCGTCTCCGGGCGCAGGAACACGAACGTCGGTTCGCTCGTCAATTCCGCACACGGAGAGGCCACCGCTATAAGAGACGCCCCTACTAGCGATACCACCTTTCTTGTAATCATCATGTTTTCTCCTTCGTTGCTTCCAAAGACGTCAATCGTTTCCTCGCAATGTTCCGCCTTACCGCCCACACGCGCAAAGGAATTGCCACCGGGTACGATCCCTGGCAAAAAGGCAAGACAAATTATCGCAAAAAGTCCCATAGCGGCGATAATCAGGCATATGACGGGGCGTTTCATCTGGCGCATGAGCATATGTGCCAGCAGCTTACGGGCGATGTGCATCCTAAACTTTACCGTCCCCGTCGGCATGGCCAGGACACGGGCGATCTTCGATACCGGCTGCTCCATGAAATAGTGCAGAACTATCATTTCACGCAATTCATCCGGCAGTCCGCATACGGCACGGCGCACAACCTCGGCGTCTGACGCATCGAGAATGGATTTTTCCGTTGTCAGCGTCTCTCCAGTTTCCGGTAGTTCTTCATCCACCAAGCCAAGCGCAACCATCTGTGGCGACTTCTTTCTCGCCTCTGTCTGGTGGCAATTGTGAAGAATGGCCTTCATCCATGTGTACAGCGAACCTTCGCTCTTTAAGGAGTCTATCTTGCGTATGGCCAGATCGAAAGTACGAAACACAAGATCTTCCGCTGCCGCAGGATCCCGGCAGAGAGCCAGAGCATCGCGATAGAGCCTGTCTCGATATTCGGAAACAAGCCGAATCGCGCCGCGATCGACATCGTCTTGGATTTCCGTGACTACGCTCACGGCGCTGGCCTCTCATTGCCTGTATCCATCTACTGTTCATTCCTCCAATAATGTAAGACGCGGCAATGGGCATACGGGTTTGTAGTTTTCTTGAGGTTTTCAACTTTTGTGCGAATGCACCTTACTCATCACTCAAGAAATCCTGTGAATCATCCTAAATTCAGCAGTTGGGGCGTAGTTTTTTTACCACAAAGAACACAAAGATCACAAAGTGTATTATAATTTAGGCACATTGCGAATTATCCAGACTTGTCTTCCATTTTTAGTTTTCACCAATTGGGTGAATAGCCGTACAGCAAGAACGGCGTGTATAATACCCGCCATCCAGTAGCCAGTGCAACACTCGTTGCGTAGCCCTGTGCTGACGAAGCTTTCTTGCTTGTTGTCGGTATTATAGCAGTTTTGGTTTGGGCTTGTAAAGCGGGCTTCAGCCGGAGATTCCGCCTTTCGGCGACACTGTCCTTGGGGGCGGGCGTAGCCGTCCCCGAAGGGGCGCCGCGAAGCGGCGAGGCGTAGCCCGCCCCCAAGCACAAGTTGTGGGGCCAGGTCCCTGGAACGGCTGGCCAAGTTGTGGGGCCAGGTCACTGGACAAGTTGTGGGGCCAGACAAGTTGTGGGGCCAGGTCACTGGAACGGCTCATCCGCGCTTTCGATTTTTACAATACTTTTACAATACTTTTACAATAGCTTGACAATTCTTCCGGCCGAAATTGCTATCGTATATGCGTCGCCCCGCGTGAGGCGCAAAGAAATACAGCCCAAAGAAAGGAAAGGAATATGCCATGGCAAGGCCCAAAAGAGTGAAACCAAACGTCAAAGCGTTCTACCACATGATATCCAGAATCGCCAACCAGGCGCATTTCATGGACGACAAGGTCAAAAAGAAGATGCTCGAGATTCTCCACGCGGCGGCGGAGTTCTCGGGCGTCGTCGTGGGCACGTATATGCTCATGGGCAACCACTTCCATCTTCTAGTCTGCGTCCCCTCGCCAGAGGATCCGATTCCAGACGACGTAGTGCTCAGGCGCGTCCGCGCCCTGTACGGAGAGGCCGAGGCCCGCCGCCTGGAGCTCCGCTGGGAACAGATGAGGAAAGACGGGCGGGGCGCCGGGGCCGAAGCCGAGATGAACCGCTTCCGCCGCAGGATGCACGACGTCAGCGAGTTCGCCAAGACCTTCAAGCAGCGCGTCGCGCAGTGGTACAACGCCAGCCACGAGCATGTGGGGACACTCTGGACGGGAAGGTTCAAAAGCCCGCTGGTGGAGGAGGGCAAGTATCTCGCCACATGCATGAAGTACATACACCGCAACCCTGTATCGGCAGGCATGGTGAAGGACTCCTCAGAATACGTCTGGGGGGCGCCCGGAGCCGCACGGCGCGGCGACGTGCGCGCGCAGACCGGCCTTGCGTTCCTGTCTGCCGTGTTCAAGCGCTGTACGGAGGAAGGCGGGGTCTCGTGGAAGGACATCGTCGAGCCGTCCGGACGCGACCTCCGCTTCTCAAATGGCGTCGTGATAGGCAGCCGGAGGTTCGTGGAGGCCCATGCGCCCGACACGGCGAACCGCCGGCGCAGGTGGCGTCCCAACCATATCATCGGCGACATCTACTCATCGCACGGACAACGCTCCGCGCCGATGGCCGCCCGAGTCGCCTGAGAGCCACCCGGCGACCGAGGACGTGGCCCATCAAGACGAGCACAGAACCCTTCGCCGCCACAGACAACAGCTCCGACATAGAAAAACCGTGCGAAAACCACCCGCGCGGCATGTATAGTTTTGTCGGCACGCAAAATCGCCCGACTATCACGACCTCGATTACCACCGCACATAGCCCTTTCACTACCCATCAAGTCCGTGTGTAGATCCTTCAATACACCAAACACACTCCCTTGGGGTCAGCCCCTGTTGTCGCGCTATACTTGGGGTCAGACCCTGTTGTCCAAGCAAAAACGCCCCGTATCCCCATGAGGGGCCCCTGGGGGGCGATTCTAGGACGAGTAGGAGGATAGGACAATAGGATTAGGACAATAGGACGCCAAGAATTCTCAATTCTTGAACGCGCTGGCAGCGCGTTCTACTAGAGGGGCGGTTGTGACTTAGGGGCGAAGCCCCACTTAAAGGCGGCGAAGCCGCCGACTTAAAGTGCCCGAAGGGCGCGACTTAAAGGCCGAAGGCCGACTTAAAGGCGGCGCAGCCGCTCGTAGCGCGGCAGGCGGGAGATCGGCACGTTCTCGAGCCTGAGCTCCTTGGGCCCGACATGCTCCTCGCCTAGATCGTCGCGCCATCTCCCAGACGGCAGCCACACGACCTTCGCGTCGTCCGGCGTGACGACGGGCGCGACGAGCCATCGCCCGCCAAGCATGAACTGCTGCATGGGACGGTTGAATCCCTGGTGCGGGAACTCGTACTCCATCGCCCTCACGATCGGCTCTCCGGTCTTGGCGGCGTGTCGGGCCATTTCGAGAATGTACGGGGCAAAGGCGACATGGAGGTCGGCGAAGGAACGGCAGAGCTTCGCGCCTTCGGGCGAGAGACGCCGCGTGGGCAGAAGCGAGAACTGCATCATCGGCATGAGCGCCTGCAGCGCGGCGGATCGCACGAACAGTCTCTCGTCGATCTCGCGCCCCACGAACGAGGCCTCGAGTCCGCCGCCCACCATGTCCGCAAGCGAGTACGGGCACCCCAACAGTCCGGCCGTCACGATCTGCGGAATCACAGTGTCCTGCGCGGCGCGTCCCGTCCATGCGTGGGCGCGGTCGCCGAGACGCGTCACGAGCGGCAGACCTCCGCACTTCCAGCTCACGCGGATCTCGTGGTAGGGGAATTCGCGCGCAGCCATCTCGGCGTAGAGGCGCGTGTAGTCCACCGGCTCCGCCGCCGTGTCGTGGAACCGGCAGTCCTCCACGAAAAAGCGGGGATCGCCCGCATCAAACTTGAAGCCCTTGATGCCGTAGGCCGCCGCGAAATCCTTCAACGTCTTCACGTAGAACGCGTTCGCCTCCGGCTTGGTGAGGTCGTAGACGGCGCTTATGCCGCTCCACCAGCGCACAACCGCCGCCGCGCGGGAGCCAGGCTGCCTGCGGTAGGCGAGGTAGTCGAGTCCGTTCAGCGTTCCATGGTAGCGGAGGCGCTTGTACTCGCGGCTGTCGGGCGAGACGAAATGCGCCGTCCAGATCAGCGGAGTCCACCCCTGCGCCCTGATGCGGGCGAAGAGCCCCTTCGGGTCGGGGAAGTCCTTCGCATAGAACTCGTATGAGCCCTGATGCGACATCCAGCCTCCGTCCATCATGTAGACGCCGCACGGGAAGCCGCTCTTGGCCAGGTCGGCCGTGTAGTCGTCCGCCGCCTTCTGGTCCATGCCGTTGAGGAATATCTCGATCCAGTTGTTCCACTGCGGCAACGTGAAGAACACATCAGGCGGCACCCTCCCCTCGAAGCGCATGTGCGCCTTCGCGGCGGCGAGGTAGGCATCCTTGAGGGTGGTGCCGGCCGAAACAGGCCTCACCTCCTCGACGTTGGAGCCTATGACGAGTTTGCCGTCCTTGAACTCATAGTCGAACGGCCTCTCGCTCCAGACATAGCGTCCGCAGCTCGAGACAAGAAGCGGCGAGGAAGTGGCGCCATGGCTTCTCAGGTCGATGCGGCGGCTATTCGCCGCGCCATAGGGCTGGTTATGCCCGTCTCCGCCACCGCCGCCCCACCATCTCTCGCCGTCCAAAAGCGGAATCTCCGTCTTGAATTCCGCGGCGCCCGCCGAGAAGCGCGGCTCCGCCGCCAAAGCAAAAGAGGCCAGGCCGATCATCATCAGAGAGAGCAACCTTTTCGCAAGCGAGGCAGCTGTAAAAACTGATGTGGCAAGGGCGCCCTCGCCCTTGCGGCAAGGCCGATGCGGCCTTGCCGCATCGTGGACACGCGATTTCGCAATCATCTCAATCATTCTCATTTTCTTGCTTTTTCCAGTTCCTGCCACTTTGCCGTCGCAGTGGGTATATTATACCAAACAGACCCTATCGGTTTCCCCATGTGGGGTCAAGCCCCATCGGTTCTGGTTACCGCCATACTGGCTACGGCGGGCTCACTTCCCGATGGCACGGGCCAAGGCGGTAATATCGCCCGACTCCATGAACAGCTCCTCCTTGTAGTCCTGCACATGGATGTTCACTTCAACAGGCCCTCGACTGCATCCAGAAGGATTTTCGAGGCGAACGAGTCAAGCCGCATCTCCGCCCAGTCGGCGGATGTGTCGTCCGACCACACGAACGGCATGATCAGATACGCAGGAAGCCACACGACGTTCCCGCGTCTCGCCGCCACGGTGAACGTCTCATGTCCGTTGTCGAGTGCGGCGATCGGCAATATGGATGCATTGGATGCGATCGAGTTCATTGCATACGGCTTGCAGAAACCGTCGATGTTCGGATTGCGCCTGAGCGGATGGCTAACACCCTTGAACAAAACGGCCATGTGCCTGCACTCCTCGATGTTCTGAATCCCCCATTTGCTCGACACCGGCACCTCGTAGTCCTTGCGCGGCACAAGGAACGGGGCAAAACCCGTGATGTCGCTTTTGTCGTCTCCGCCAACTGCGATTACGCGTCCTCCGGCCTCGCGGTACACCCTGATCGCGACAGTCTGCTCCATCGAAAGCGCCGACCGACCTAAGACGATGAAAAAGCACTGCATCATCTTAGGCGGTGGAAGGCCCTTCGCCAAGTCCTTCAAGGCGACTGCGCGTACAGCATAGCCGTTGTCTCGCAGTGTGCGCGCCGCCGCCGCGGACAACATCCGGCCAACGTATGAAAGCCGCGTGATGGAAAACATGGCATACGGTTCGCAAACCACTCCGACCGTCGCCTTGGGGGTCTTTGGATTGCGCGATGCGTCGAAGACGCCCGTGAACACGCTTTGCGACGCCGGATCAAGGGCATCGTTCGTCTCGCCGATGCGCTTTGATATCCGCACATCGAAATCGGCGTCGGGAAGCCGCCATTCGTCCTTCAGCGCCCAGGCCGTCCATGCATACGTCAAAATCGCCCGCACCTGCATAGCCACAAGCTGGGCAAGAGCCTCCTCGGCCTCCGGCAACTGCCCGAACGCGATCACCCCCTCCTTGCATCCGGCATAATATCCCTCTTCGACGCAATGCGCCACAAGGGCGTCCATAGCCTCGGCAAAGTTCCGCGACGGAAGTGTCGGCCTGAAACCCTTCAGCAGTTGACGCACACGATGGATAACATACCCGTCGGAGCGGAATCCAAACACGTTCTTCGAGCCTGGATCGACCTTGCGTATCGCATAGTCAACGCCCTTGAAGCGTGAATATTGAACGAACTGCAGAATCGGCGGATGGTTAAGAGCCGATTCATCGGACACCGCATGAGTTAGAACCGACAGGTAGAAGGACGCATTGCGGTGGTTTCCGTTCTTGAACGACTTCGCCATCAACGCGAAGCAGACGGCACGGGCACGTTCCCGGTGGAGCCATCCAGAACCGCTGAAACCTTGGCCGCGCAAAATCTCCTTGTCCTCTTCGCCGACGATCGCACCTATCTCGTCCAGCGTCCTGTAGCGGCGCGGCTTGCCCTTCTCACCCCATTCCATCATGTCGGGGAAATGGCAGTTTGCCATCATAATGGCGAAGTCGTCGAAATCGAACGTCGCCTTCAACTCTTTTGGCAGGAACTCGCCAGTGAGCTGCGCCACCTCGTCGTGCTCCACGTCCCAGGCGAAGAGCACGGGCGCGGCGCACAAAGCGAACGAGACAACTGAAATCAGTCTTTTCATAGTCGGTCTTTCAACGTCGGCAATCTTGGACATCAAACCACAACCTCATGGATATTTGCTATCTTTTTGCGCAGTACTGGCGATGACGGAGATTACAATAGGCTCACTTCCCGATGGCGCTGGCCAAGGCGGAGACATCGCCAGACACCATGAACAACGGCGCGGGGGTTAATGGGATGCAGTCATCTGGGCGTCTGCGCTCATTGCCCATCAAATCGATGAGGCGAACATCGTCAGGCAGCGGCAACTTGACGGTAGGTCCTTCCTTCTCCCCAAGCTCCACATCGTTGTCGCAGGTCCACATCGCCAAAACGCCGTATGAACCCGAAGCCGTCTTCTGACGGTAGACGTACGCGCGGACACCCTCGAACGGACGCGCGTCGGCCACGTAGCGTGGATCAGGCAGAAGGTGGCCGAGCGTGTTCGACACCTTCGTCCACATCCAAGGCGTTAGGTTGAAGTCCATTACCGGGCGGTGCTGCCACACGTGCGCGGTCTCCAGCCGAGGCCACCACTTGAAGTCCATCAGATAGATGCGGGCAATCGCGGCGGCCTGGATGAATTCCGTGTTCCCGTATGCCTGGGATGGATAGGTGGAGTAATACTTATCCCCCCAACCGCTCGCGCCCCATTCCGGGATGTAGAACGGAAGGATGTTGAACCCCTCCTCGAACCGGACGGGGATGTCGGCGCCATAACCATAATGCCCAAGCCTGCTGAAGAGATGCACCGCGTTGTCGTTCCTGTCCTGTCCAGAGGCGGCTCGTTTGTCGCTCGACAACACAGAACCGTCTATGGCGTTATACATGTGCATGGAGATGAAATCATATCTGAATCCGTTCTTCTGAGCCTCGGCCAGCATCTGATCAAACGCCCAGCGCCGGTCAGAAGGCCGCCCGACCGCTTCCGGCGATGCCTTGTTGTAGTTGCACATGCCATGCGTGGGCGCGTACAGCAGTTTCAGCCCGCGCTCGTCGAATGCGCGCTTAAGCCCCTTCCAGCATGCATACTGGCACTTGAAATAATCCGAGAAATTGGCGTCCTTCCTCAACAGCGGAAGACCGGACTCCTCCTCGTTGGAAAGGCTCCACCGGCAATCGTCCTTCTCGCAGATCGAGCCCGATAGATACGCCTCCTTTTCGATGAAATCAAGCACATCAACTGTAACGTTCGTCGTCAGGTTCGCGAAGCCATGCGTGCCGTATGCAAAACGTTTTGGATAGCGAAACTTCAAATCGTGCTCCAACGTGTGGACACCACTCCTGAAGCGACCGGTGTCATAGAGATCCTTCAGTGGCGATTTGCGGCGGTCGTCGTTGCGCGGCCAGCTTGTGGACCCCATTCCGCGCGCGGCCATCCAATCGGCAAGCAGCGGACCCGTCGAGCCGTGGGTCTGGAAGAACGGATAGTGCAGGAAGAAGAACGCGGTGGGATGCTCGTTCTTGAGCGGCGGTGTGACCGCAAAGCGTTCGTAGTCCGTCCACGACAGCCCGCCCGCCGAGAAGTCGTACCGCACGGAGAACACGCCCGATCCGATGCGCACCTGGTCAAAGTCGAGGGGAATTGGCTCACATGGCGTGCGGAACGCATACGTCCTGTCATGGGCGACCTCAAAGTAGAAGTTGAACACGCGCACCCGCACATTGCCCTCAGCCGGATGTTCTGCGGACAGCGCCAGCCTGGCCTCCATGGGCGCCCCAAGGACAAGGTCGTTGCGGGGATTGGACGTCAGAAGATGCGCCACCACCGGATCGTCAACGGTGTCCGTGGCATGCTCCCCCTCCTCGATCATCACGCCGTCCAAGGTTACTCCCTGCCCGGTGAAGACCACTTCTGCCACGCCGTTCGACGAAAGGAAAGCCTTCTCGAAGCGGCGCCAATCCGTTCCGAGCCTCAAATCCCCGAAAGTCGGGTTAGGCGTTCCGCGCAAGCCCGTCACCGTTGCTTTGCGCACAGGAGTCACGATCCGGGCTTTTAGCCAGCCATTCGTCCCTGCGTCCTTCTTCGCCCAGAACGACACCGTGTACGGGCGGTTCGGAACGAGCGACACCGGCGCGCACGTAAATTCATCAGGCACGCTTCCAGGGAGCAACGTCCTGAAATGAACCGCCTGCGCGCCGAACTTCACGTCGCGCACGATCTCCTCATAGCACGTGCCGCCGTTCCTCAATGCGTCCGCATAGCCGGCGAACGAGACGTTGCAGGGGCTTTGCATGTGCCAGCCCTTCAACCCCTGCTCGAAGCCTCCGTTCACAAGAAGGTTGCGGGTAGGGCGGACCGGCACGTGAATGGCGTCCCTCCTGTCGAAATCCACCGCGCCGTAGCAAGGCTCTGTCTTCCGCGCAAGCATCGTCGATGGACCGCAGTCTATCACGATCCTCTCCGAGACTTTGCCGTCCCCCGCCGGCACAGTCCAGACTAGATGCTGACAGATCTTGCCCTCGCCCGGAGGCACGATGTCGCAGATGCGCGCGGATTTGCGCGCCACGGCATCAAGAGCGACCGCAACTCGGCAGGCAGGATCGTCCGGGTATGCCACACACTCGCCAGAATCGGCGTTCCAGACGAGGTCGGGGGTGTTTCTTGCCATTGAGACGCGGCAGTCGAAACGCGCCTTCTTCCCGGCGGGCGCCAGCGACGCCAATTTGGCAGTGTCGAAAACGACGTCCAGATTCAGCGTGCCGGCATTTTCGCCTGGTGAAAGCGCCAGTGCCACAAAATCATCGACCCTGGGGCGCGGCGTGACCGATACTCCGGACAGGCGCATCTCCACCGAAAGGCAACGGCCCTTGATCTTGCACTTGACGCCCGCAGGGGCATTTACCCAAGCCAGTATGCATCCGCCGTCTTTCTCCTTACGGACGGAAACCTCCTTGTCGCCGCACAGCCACGCCCCTGAATGCGTGGCCTCGGCGGCCTTCCGCGCCGACGTCCCGGGCAGAAATGGCGTTCGCCCCGTGGGAAGAGAGGGCATATTCCCCATGCAGGGCAGCGCATAGAGTTGCACGCCAGCCGCAAAAAGGATCAATCCACAGGGCATCAGATTCTTCATGTCTTGTTCACCTACTTTCCGGGATGGCGTCTAAAGGAAGATTGAGGAAGCACCGTCCCATCAGTGAAAATCTATGAGCAGACCCGGTCGCCCCACCATGCGAAGGCTCTTGCGGTCGGCGGACAAGACGAAGCGCGTGTGCTGCGCCCGTGCCTTGTTGCCGACGAATGCAATCTGCGGGAGGGTACCGGAGAACCCGCCCTCGGCATGAAAGAGCATGACGTCTATCTTCCCGTGAAGCGTGCTGTCGTCCACCAACACGCGCGAATCCGGCGCGAACGAGATCATGCCGGTCGAGTCGACGCAATTCGTCCTAGCCTGCAGCGCCGCTCCGTCAAAGCGCCATGTGCCGTTCAACTTCACGTTGCCGCCCGTGATCGACGGGAAGCCGGACACGTCATGAAAATTGAAGTGGAGACGCGGATCAAGGCCGACAAGATCAATCGATGTGCCGTCCGCAAATTCAATCGCAGCAAAATACGGCATAACCTCTTCAAGTTCGGCGGAGATCTCGTCTTTGTGTATCTCAATCAACTGCGCCTCCGTATAGGGAACGGTTGTGAACATCGTCCCCTCGCCGGCGGCATCAAGTAACGGGTCGAACGCCTCGTATGAAGTCTGCGTCCAAAGGCCCTCGCGAAGCGTATTGTCAAGATCGGGATCGTATGAGAACGCGCGCGTCTTGCTCCAAGGGCGGATGTCGCCGGTCAAACCTAGACTGCTCGCAATGTTTGCTCCGGCGGATGCGCCACTATTGCCTTTCATGACCAACGCAATGCGATTGGGGCCAGGCTTCAACACCACCTCGGCGTATGAATTTATGACACCCTGTGTGGAGCCGAAGTATGATCCTTTCTGCACACGCTGAAGTTCTCCCGCAGAATTTTCAAGCCATATTTCACTTGAACTGTTGCCGCAGCTCATGAATCCCCACGTCACGTTCTCCGGGCTGCGGTTCCAAAGATACCCGTCATAACGATAGACGGTCATGTTCGACCTGCCCTTCCACCAATACAAGGTCTCGTCATAGCCCGGTCCCGATGTCGCGTACTTGTTGAGGACGGTACGGTGCACACAGTCATTATTTCCATCAAAGAACCCTGCCACAGGCCCTTCGGCCCTGACGGCAGGGCCGTTGGTCGTGGATTCGCCCTCGACATACATCGTCTCCAAGAGGCCAGCCAGCCCCAAAGATTGATGGGTGAATCTTGAATATATCTTGGAACATAGCGCCGTAACATCTATCATGAGCGCGCCAGATGCCACGGAAAGTTTGTTGGTGACATGAAGCATCCCTGCGACATGCAGTACGCCGCCGCCGATTTTCTGGATTCTTCCCACCTTGCCGGTCACGGATCCCCAGATGCGGCCATACCCCTCGGTGACAACGTCCGGAAGATTGATCACGGGATCGGATCCGGCAAGGGCCAGCTCCGCATTCTTGAGCTCCAGCGCGTTTTGCGTCAATGCGCCGTCGGCGAACAGTGCAATGCCTGTGTGGCGCGAATACACCTTGCCAGAGGCGTTTGTCACCTCCTCGAAATCGCGCTTGGCAGATATGCTGCCCGTCCAGTTTGGATTCGCGCTTCCAAACTTAAACCAGGTTAGAATTGGCTTAGACGCCATACCCGTCGAGATTATCCCTGCACCGCTGACAGGGCCCTTAAAGCCAGCTATCTGCCATCTACCGTCTGTCGCGGCCTCATTGCCGAGCGTGACGTCTGCATTCAGCACCGCCGGTCCGCCCCACAATGCCGTATTCGTTGAAAGGATTGCACTCTCCGGAAAATCAGTGGCAGTTCCGTTGTTCATGCGAAGGTTGAGCGGATTGATCACCACCCACGTCCAAGGCGTATTTGACGCATATGGCACATAGTTGACAAATCCCCCGGCATTGAAAGTGCATTCTGGGCCGCCTTCAAACTTGAATCCGAGATTCATGCCCGATTGGCCAAATGAATTCAAGCGATCATAGAAGACATGCCCCCCATTGACGATTTTGACATTGGTGCCCAAAGACGAATCAAATGCGTTGACCGCCGTGAACGCTTTTTTCGGGACTAGATCAAGCGTCTTGAATGCCAAATCGATTCTATCCCTTATCACAACATCGCTTTCATGACGTACGGTCGCATTCGCCGTCAGGATCAAGGAGCCAATGTTCACTTGCCCGCCATTCGCGTCAATCGCACCCATGCCTGCGGCGCCCGTGCCCTCGATGTAGAACGTTTCATTTTTCACATTGACCGCTTGCGAGCCGGACTTTTCCAGCGTAGCGCCGCTTTCGACGTAGGTGGCTCCAGACGAAGTTCCCAAGTCAGCCGCCGCCGATATCCTATAGACGCCGGCCTTCACACGAATCACACCCGTGAAGGCCGCGAGCGACGCGTTCGCCGCATCTGCGGCAAGGTAGCCCTCGCCAGTTTTGTGGAATTCCATCACATCGGCGCGGAGTATCTCCGCCGCGTCGACAGGTGTCATGACATACGGCGACGCATCCGTGTACTGCGAGGCCACTTCAAGCGTCGCAACGCCATCCGCGACGGACACAGCCGCAAACGCCGAGTTCCCAGCCAAGAACGTCATCACTGCGATCAGCACAGCCGCATTCACTTCATTGCACTTCATTTTCGCGCTCCTTCTTCTGATTCCAGGTGGAACTGCCACTTCCTAAAGACACTCCGCCGTAGATGTAATGCATATTATACCATATGCTCCAAAGGCGGAATTATCCGTTTGCGCAGAAATTCACCGGAAAACACAAATTGAATTAACGTGTTTTCCCACGAAAATACAGATTCCCAAAGGGTGTTTTCCCACGATTATGCTCAAATCCGGCTTTTCCTGCGCCAGGCTGCGGGTGAAAGCCCCGTCTCGGCCTTGAACTCGCGGCAGAACGTCGTGACGCTCAGGGAGCCGGAAAGCTCCCCTACCAGAGCTATCGGCTTCTCGGTCGTCTCCAAAAGGACTTTTGCGTTCTCGAAGCGGACCTTTCTGATCATCTCCAGAACGCTCATTCCGGTAAGCCTGCGGAATACCTGTTCGGCATATCGGCGGGAACCGCGCATTCCCGCCAATACTTCACTGGCGTGAAGACCGAAATATGCCTTTTCGCGAATCAGCTTGACGGCGGCGAGGACGTTCGGCTCGCCATTGGACTGCAGACAGTGCCCGGTGGACTGGCGGCTCACAAGCCCCATCGGGCGGAAAGTCATGCCGTCCGGGGCGACCGGAACGCCGCGCACGAGCCGGTCCAGAGTCTGCGCCGCCAGGAACGCCCCGGCGTTCCAGTCCGGCACTACGCTGGTAAGCGACGGCTTCGCCAGGCAGAACTTCGGATCGTCATCCACGCCCACCACGGCGACATCGCCGGGGATCTTCGCGGCCGTCTGCCGACATGCCGCGATCACCGCGCGCGCCATCTCGTCGTTCGCGGCGAATATCCCGCACGGCTTGGGGAGCGCGGCGATCCACTTCTCCAATTCAGGGACAAGCCGCCGCTTGTCGAAGACGCCCGGCCGGCTGAACGCGGGCTGCAAGGCGCCGCCGCGCCGGATGATCTCCCCCTCAAACGCGCGCCCGCGATCACGGCTCCAATACAGATCACAAGGCGAATGGGCGTAGGCGAAGCAGCGTAGCGGCAGCGTCATAAGCTCGTTCACGGCCAGATGCGCCGTCTGATCCGCATCGTGGCAGATGTGCGGACTCCAGGCGAAGGCGACATCCTTAGGGCAGTCGAAGAACACGGCCGGCCTTCCCGCAAGGGCGTCGGCGGGCAGTGGAACGCCAAGAGACGAGATTACGCCGACGATGTTCGCATCCCGGAGTGCGCGCCGAGCCGCCCGATCCGCCGCGCGCCCAAGGCATGCGTCCTTCACCTTCCATCCGCGCGGCCGGCAGTAGCGGACGAGCCCCGCATACTGGGCGTTCCATATCTTGGTTCTGTACGCATGGAGCGCAAGAACCACCTTTCCCCCATCAGCCATATCTCCCTCCCCGAAGAACGGCCATCATGACAAGGAGAAAGAACGCCGGCAGAAGCGAAAGAGATGCGAGCGCGCCGGTCGATCCGGGGAAGGAGGTCAGGACGAGTGACATCGCCAGCGCGGCAATTCCGCCGCCGATCTTCCCGGTGAGCCCCCAGACGGCGTATATCCGCCCCGCCTGCGCGTCCTTGCGCCGGTCGGCGAACGACGCCACGATGACGTTGCAGACCGTCGGCATCATGCTGGCGGACGTCGACGCCGCCGCAAGCTCGATGAACAGCAGCGCCGACGACGCGCCTGCTGTGAGGAACATGCAGACCGAGAAGAAGGCCGAGAATGCGGCGGCCATGAAGACAAGCCGCGTCAAGCCGAGCCGCCGCGAGAGAGCGGGCACGAGCGACGCGCCGAGGGCCGAGGAGAGCGTGAGGCACGCGAAGCCGCCGGCGCACCAGGCCGGCGAGGCGGCGGTCTTGGCGGCATAGACGGCGAGCGCTCCGAACCGGGCGGCGTCCGCAGTGCAGAACAAAACCGCCACGGCGAAGAGCCGGATGAACGCGCGGTCCGCGAGGATGCGCCATAAGGAGGCGTCGAAGAAGCCTCCGCGGGGAACTTCGGACGGGAGACTGCGCTCCACGAGGAACGATGAAGAGACCAAGAGCCCGATGCAAAGGGCCGAGGCCACAAGGCATATCGCCGCCGGCGGTGGCATGGCCGCGGACAGCATCGGATAGGCCGTGGTGACGGTGAACGCCCCAAGGAACGCCCCCGCGACGCGCCACGAGCCGAACGAGACGCGGACGGCCACATCGTCCGTCATCGTCTTCAGCAGCGAGGAAAAAGGGATGCTGCCGCATGAATAGGCAAACAAGAAGAGGATATAGCAGAGCGCGGCGGCAATGGCCTGTGGAAATCCGGTCAGGATTCGCGGCACTAAGAACACGGCGAAGAGGATGGCGGCGATCGGAATCGCGCTGAAGCGCACCCAAACGCGATAGCCGCGGCGGCTGAAGCGGTCTACGACGGCGCCCACGGCGAGGTCGGAGGCGGCGGTGAGGAACTGCCCGGCGAAGACGATGCCGCCTACGACGGCGGCCGGGATCCCGCACTTTAGCCACGATGCGAAAAGGAAGGCCAGCACGCCGTTCCACCCAAGGCATAACGAAAAGTCTCCCAGCGCATAGGAAACTTTTTCTTTCAGAACGCCAGACGACACAACCGGCTGGACAGCATCTATCGTCCCTTTCATTCTATCAAAACTCTATCTTTTTATCGTCTCCACAATCGGCCGCATCCCCCAGGTCTTCGGGGAAAAGACGAACGCCGTGGAGATTCCGGCGCCGGACATCGCCGCGAGGTCGTGCGAAATCCCCTCGCGCGTCACGCAGTCGTCGATCCAGTGCCACCATGTCTGCAAAGCGCAGCTCTTCGGAGGATTCCTGAAGCCGTCATCGATCGCCGCAGCCTGCACAGAAGGCGAAATCGCCAACATCACCAGCGATGCGGCAAACATTGTATTTTTCATGGCCGCTTCACAGTGAAAGAATGATTGCCGGAACCGACCTTCTTCACGCCGCCGCCGTAGGGAAGGCGCACTTCGGCGGTGCAGTTCGGCGGAATGGAGACGTCGAGCGTGAACTTCGAGGCGTCCTGCCGCCAGGCGCTCTTCACGAGACCGTTTGGCCCCTTCACGGACGCCTTTGCGTATGCGAGCGCGTCTATAGGCACGGGGGCGATCAACACCCGGGCGAACGCACGGGCATCAGGCTCCGGCACGGCATCGGTCCCGCCATCCGGCAGGCGTATCCCCGCAAGCCACTGGAACGCCCAGGCGACAAAGTCGCCGAACATGATGTGGTTGCGCGAAGAGCCGGTCCTCCAGTCCTCCCAGAGCGTGGTGCCGCCCTTGCGGATCCAGTCGGCGGGCGACGGCGACGTCGGGTTCGTGAGCATCTTGAACGCGAGGTCCGTGCGGCCGGCGCGGCTCAGGGCGCGGAAGACGTGCTTCGAGCCGAGAAGGCCAAGGTCAACATG
>JAEEGL016977278.1_pt1 | contig 19799 bp, 15 predicted proteins | sample 9134231 | NCBI WGS metagenome assembly JAEEGL01 (sample SAMN16246548, study PRJNA631951) | gut metagenome | biome: gut microbiome; feature: rumen; material: fiber-attached | host: Bos | place: Iran: Karaj | collected 2018-10 | reverse complement strand
TTGACCGGGGGAAGCTCCTCCCCCAACAGTTTTTTCACGCAAAAATAGGGCAGATTGACGCCCGCCAAAGCAAAATAAGGGATCCCGGCGGTGATGCGGGGATTGCATTCCATGATCATGGGCTGTCCATCCGCATTCTCCCGCAGATCGAAGCCGATATTCCCGTCAAGCCCCAGGCGCTCCGTAACTTCGGCGCAGAGCTCAAGCACCTCAGGCGCAGGGACGATCTCCGCATCCAGCATGATGCTGTTGTCCATGCGCAGGCTCTTCCTGCAGCAGCCGACCAACATCTTTCCATCCTCCGCCAGCAGGTCCACCGAATACTCCGTGCCCGGCAGGTATTCCATGACCAGCAGCTCCGGAAAAGACGCCGCCTCGAAGAGAGTCGAAAGCATCTCCTCCAGCCGGATGACGCCGGATGTGGGCTTATCATGCATAAAGAGATCAAAACGGGAGGCGCAGGCATCCAAAACGCGGAAGCCCCTGCTCCCGCTCCCGTCCGTTGCCTTGACGCAGACGCGCTTTCCAGGGTATCCCAGCTTCTTTGCCAGTTTTTCAAGCTCCGCAGGGTCGTGCGCAAGGCCGTATCCAGCGCAGGGCAACCCGTTTTCTCTCACGAAATCCATCAGTCTGCACTTGTTGTTGGCAATCGAGAGCGCCTTCTGGTCGGAGACGGAAACATGCGTTCCCAATGCGGCGAACCTGTCCCGGTTCGCTGCCAGAGCGTTCAACTCCACGGACATGATCGGCAGGAGGATATCGATCTCTTCCTTTTTGCAGATCTCCAGCAGCGCGTCCACATACGCGGGGTCGTCCCCCCGGGGGACCTGATAGGCCGCGTCACACATCTGCAGGATCGTCCCATCCCGGCTCATGTCCGCGCCGACGACATAGATCTCCCGCTCTCCGTTGTTTTTCAGGCAGGCGATCGTGCCCGGCATATACACGTTTCCGGCCGCGGTGATCAAAACCTTACAAGCTCTCATTTCTTTTCCGCTTCAAAAAACATATGTTTGCAGCAGATCGGCATCGCGCTCTGCTCTTTTCATCAAAACGTATCCGCCATCGCTCTGCGCCGCGATCATGGCGCAGTTGGGGCGGATAAAGGGCGGTTTCAGCACGTTGGAATAGCCCCCCACGTTTCCGAAGACCACGTAGTCCCCTATCGCAAGCTTTCCCGAGAAGCCGGGAAACAACAGATCCTGCTCCAGGCAGGTGAAGCCCGTCAGATCCATGTTGTGATAATCCCGCTGCTCGGCACCGCAGGGAATCACTTGGATGGGCAAACGTTTCAACATACAGGTCTCGCCAAGGGTGTGGACACTTGCGTTCAGGATCGCAAAATCGTGATTGCGGAGATGTTTGATCGCCTCAACGCGGGCGATGCAGTCAACGAAGCGGCTGACCAGCGTGGTGCCCGGCTCTGTGATCAGCAAGGGCCCGTTCTCTCCGGGATAATGCTCGGCAAAAAGCCCCGCTGTGACCTCGGCATAGTCCTCATAGCTTGGGATCGTATCAAACTGCGCGGCAAGGACAGGCTCCATGCTGCCGAACATGCCGCTGCCCAGGTCCAGATATTCGGGAGTGCCGACAAAGAGTTCATCCGCAAGAGCGAGCATAAAGCGCGCGCGTTTTTCCCAGTCCTCCAAGCTTCTGCAGCGGCTGATGTGGCAATGGAGGCCCACGATCAGCATATTTGGACGTTCTTCCACCAGTGAAAAGGCCATCTTCGCATCCTCTTCGCTCATGCCGAAGCGGGAGATGAAGCCCTTGCCCAAGTCCAGATTGATCCGCAGACCGATCTTGAAGCGTTTTTCCGGCTCTGCAGCCGCCGCTTCGATCAAGCCGCGCAACTCATCCAGGTTGTCCACCTGGATCATGCAGCCCTGAAGAAAGGCTGCAATGCCATCCTGGCCCTTGTCTGGCCCGTTGAACAGGATCTGGCTGTCAGCAAATCCGATCCGCTTCGCCAGCTCGTATTCCATTCCGGAAACGACCTCCGCCAAAGCGCCGAGGCGCTTTGCCGTTGAGCAGATATAGGGCGTGTAATTGGTCTTGAAGGAGTAGGCGATCTGGTAGCGGCTGTAGCGGGATTTCATCGCTTTTTCCAGCTCCCGGGCGTTTTCAGCGAAGCCGCTCTCGTCAAAAACGTAGAGCGGGCAGCCGAACCGTTTGGTGAGGTCCTTGATCGCCGCGTGTGAAAAGGTCATTATAAACCGGCCCCTTTCCCAAAGCTCATCTCCAGCCTCAGGATCTCAAATGCTTCCGCGTATTTTTTCCCGATCTCATAGCCTCTGAATCCGCAGCGGCAGCGAACCCCCTCGATCCAGTCTTCAGCGCCGAACTTGTTGTACTCGCTGGTGTGACACTTCAGAGACTCGATCTTTTTCTCCAGCGTCGATTCGATATCCACGTACATGGTCGGCTTGAAGGCGACATACGAGCGGCCCGAAGGGGTGATGGGCTCGTAAAAGAAGACCGTATTCTTCCGCCTGGCCGCGGCGATACTCGCCTTCGAAACGCCCTCATGGGCCTGGTGGGTGTCAAAAGGATGGTGCGTGAAAACGATATCCGGGTCAAAGGCAGCCATCCGCAGATCGATATCGTTGACAATATCGGACCGAAATGGGATATCCTTTGTCGGATAATCCAGGATCTCAATATCCTGAACGCCCAGCGTGTGCAGCGCATGGAGACCTTCCTCCACGGCGGTCTCATCCGAGCGCTGGACGCCCCCCTCTTTATTGGTATAGCCGGACTTACTCATCACGAGCACTTTGACCTGATGTCCCGATGCGATCGCTTTGGCCAGCGTTCCGCCGCAGGCGATCTCAACATCATCCAGGTGTGCACCGATTGCCAAGATTTTCATAGTATTTCCTCTCGCCGTCCCGTTTCAATGGGATGATGGCGCTCCCTTTCCGTTTTCAAGCTGCCTCAGTTCCTGATAATCATGCTCATAGTCCAGTATGATCGGATGATGCATCCAGGTCCGTTCCGATTCGGGAGGCAGCAGCATGTAGTCTCCGAACTTGCACGAAAGATACTCCTTCCACTTGGAAGAGCACATAAAATCGCAGCCTTCAAAAGGAAGCGTAACAAATGACTCCATGAAGTTCGGATCCAACGGCGTTCTGATCGTACGGATCGTTTCGATCGCCACCGTAGGATGCTTCGTATTCCGGTCGCGGGTGATCCGGGCAAGGAGTTTTTCCCGCTTTTTCCGCCTGCTTTCCTTAGTGGATGCGGCAAGAAGGATCGATGCGACAAGCTTCTGGGCCCAACTCCCCTTTGATGGGACAAATTCGCGGCAATAGAGTTGGTACCGAAGGCAATCCCACGAGAAAAGCATCCTGTCGAACGCTCTGTCCGGCATTCGATCAATAGGAAAGATATCGACAAAGATCCCGGTATGGTAGGCCTCTGCCTCCCACTCTTCCTGGAGGAAGGTCGTATGGAGTTTCCTGATTTTCGTAAACGACTGTGTAAATTTCTCTGTATTCTCTTTATTCTGCAGCAAATACCCATCGACCGGATGCCGCTCCCAGGCGGCTAGAAAGCGATCATATTCGCTCCGCTCCATGCAAATGTCCAGGTCGTCGTCCCAGGGGATAAAGCCCCTGTGACGGACAGCGCCGAGCAAGGTGCCCGCATACAGAGAATATCGGATGCCGTTTTCTTTGCAGAAGCGGTCAAGATCTATCATCATGTGCAGCAACGCCTTTTGCAGCGATGCCAATTCTTTACTCATTAAAGCAGCCTCCATGCCACACCCATCTGATAGTAGAAGAAGAACGAGTAGACCGCTACGAACCCGCCTTTGAGCAGAAGTGCCGATTCCTTATTGAAGACCTCGTCCAGCAGCCAGGGGATCAGGATGTAGTTGGCCAGGCTGAAATAGATCGGCAGCGCACCCACCAGGATCCCGCTGGTAAAGTAGCTGAACACATAGACGCCGGCAGTAACGACGGAAAGATTGGCGCAGAGGTTGATCATAGGGTCCTCTGCATTGTCGATCCTCTCCCGGAAGATCCAGGCCAAAACCGCCGGGACCGAATAGAACAGGACGCGGAAAATGTTGGTCCCGTCGTCTTTCAGGAAGATGTCGATATCGCCCGCGTAGGCCGTGTCTTCCATTGATCGGACAATAAAACCCGTTACTTTATCAATGAAGACGATCGAGATGATCAGTCCGAAAATGAACAGCAGCGTCCTGCCGTTATATGCTTTCCCGTTGATGACGAAAACGAAGGGCAGGAAGATCAGTGCTGACGAATGGATCAGTGCGCAAAGCAGCACCACCAGGCACATAGCGAAGGGCTTTTTCTGAATGATCAACGGAACGCAGGCCATGATGATCGTCACGGCCAGAAATTGTCGGATCCCGTTGTGCATCCATGACATATAGTCTGTTGAAGCCACGAAGAAAAAGATACTGAGCCAGTAATTCTTTGAATACCTGCGGAAAAAGTATATCAGCAGGATGGCCTGGATCAAGGCGACAACGAAGAAATACGCAACGGCAGATTCGGAAAAAAAAGACTTGAACAGGTAGCGGAATGCGGCAAAAGCCGGGCCCTTATGCTGCGTTTGCAGATAAGGCCAAAAATGGGAGAGTCCCGTCGGCATGCCTTGGAAAGTTGCTCGATATTGTCCGGTATCTCCGTAGACGTCCGTTCTGAGCGCCGCCCAGATCACGTAGGGCAACATCAGGGCCGCAGCGGAGAGCTTGCCCCAGCGCTGGACAGGCTTGCCCAGCACGACCTCTTCCCGTTTCGGGATGAACGCAAAACTCACGCCGCCGAACAGGAACAACCAGATCAGCTGCCACCAATAGTTTGTTTGTACCATCTGCACTCCAAGTCCCGCAGATCCGGCGGGATCCTACACTTTTACGATTCTTTGTCCGCCTTCGCAGATTCTTTTGAAGAACCGGACTTTTTCTTTTCCGTTGAACCGGTCTTCTTTTCCGCTCCGTAGGCCTTTGCCCCGTAACCGTATCCGTATTTGCCTTTATATCCGTAGCGGCCATAGTAGCCGTAACGGCCTCCGCGCGTCTTGCCGCCGTTGAGGATGCAGCCGGCAATCGTGGCGCCGGCGCTGGTCAGTTCCTCCACGCCTTCGAAGATGTAGCGGCGGCGGGCATAGTCGCACATGATCACGTAGGCCACTTCGTCCACATAACGCACCAGCATCATAGCGTCTACCAGCACGGCGGAAGGCGGCGTATCCAGAATGACGATATCCGCCTGGGCCCGCAGGGTCTCGATGAGATTCTTCATTTCCTCGCTGCTGAGGATCTCCACGAGGCGGGATTCCCTCTCGCCGCCGGGCAGCAGCGTCAGCCCGATAGGCGCGCCGTGGTCCAGCACCTCGCAAAGTGAATCCTCCAGACGGCAGGTCCCGCGCAGGATCGGGACCAGGCCGGGATATTTCTCCTGCAGGCCGAAGATCTGGCTGACCGTCGGATTGCGCAGGTCGCAGTCCACCAGGATCACCCGCTTGCCCTTGCGTGCCATGGATATAGCCAGGTTGGCCGCCACCGTGGATTTGCCCTCGCCGGAAATGGAACTGGTGACCATAAGGACCTTCCGGTCGCCCATCTGACGTTCCAGTCTGGTTCGGACCAGACGCACGGACTCTACGTAGTCCGAATTCTCTCCGTCCTTCAGGATGTTGATCTCCGTTCGGGCGGAATTACGACGCTGCTTCTTCCGGTAGAAGGGCAGCGTACCCAGGAACGGGATATTCAGCAGGGAACGCAGTTCTGCTTCGTTGCGAATGGTACGGAAAGTCGCAACATGCAGGGCAACGAACAGCATCCCCAGCGCGAAGCCGATCAAAGCGCCTTTTTTCACCGAGCCGCGGATCACCGATTCTCTTCCGCTGTCCGTGGGGATTCCGTTGTCGTCAATGACCTTCAGTTCGGTCTGGCCTACGACGAACTGCGCCACAGCCGGGTAATTGCGCAGCACGGACTGCAGCGTATCGTAGGCATAATTTGCGTCCCAGGAGCTAACGGTGATTGTCAGCAGATTGGTGCCGCGAATACAGGTAACGTTGATGGTGCCCGGGACGTTATCCATGCCCAGGTCCTGGGCGATCACGTCCGAGAGTGCGCCGCTGGTCAGGATATACGGAAAAATCAGGCCCATCTGCTCGGCAGTATTTTTGTTGGAGTAGCTGCCGCCGTTTACAATCTCAACGGTTACAGTCGCCTCCGCCACATAGGTGGGGGTATAGGTACTGCTGACGCGATAGTAGAACAGCGCCGCTACGGCCACCGTCAGCGCCAGGACGATCAGCCACAGTCTGCGAAGACGATGAAGGAAATCGTTGACGAAGGAGATCACGTCGATCTTTTCAAGCTCCGCCGTTTTCTTTGCAACATTCTCACTCATGGCAGCACCTCAGTTTCCCGCTTTCCCATAACGGCCGTACTCCCCGTACTTGCCGTAACGGCCGTAGCGGCCATATTGGCCATAGCGTCCATAGCCGCCGTAGCCGCCCACCGTACGGCGGGAGCCGGGCAGTGTGCGCACCTGGTTCAGGATGCAGCCGGCAAACTGCGCATGGCAGTCCCGAAGAGAGTCGATGGCATCGTTCAGATCCTGCGCAAGAACTGTATCATACTTGACGACGAGGATGCTCATGTCCGCCAGGTCCGCCTGGACCTCGGCGTCTGCCATCAGGGACATGGGGGGAGAGTCGATAATGATAAAATCATAATAATTCCGCACGACAGCGATCAGCCGGGCCATATACTCCGAGGACACGATATCCGTGGAATTGGTGATGTTCCGCTTGTTGAGCAGCAGGTCCAGGTTGCGCTCCTCATCATGATACATGGCGTCGCCCAGCGTGGCCTGCCCCATGAGCAGTGCGCCGAGGCTCGCCTTCAGTTTGTCGTCCGGTCCCAGAAACAGACCGTTCTGAGAAGGCCTGCGCAGGTCGCCGTCGATCAGCAGGACCTTATAGGACTGCTGCACCAGCGTCAGCGCCAGGTTCGCGCTGACTGTGGACTTGCCCTCATGCTCCTGTACGCTGGTGACCAGGATCGTCTTGGCGCCGTTCTTGTGGGCCTGTGCAGAGATATGGGCAGCAATCTTCTTATACCGCTCCACAAACTCGAATTTTGCGGTCAGCTCCGTTACCAGGTGCTTTTTCTTTTTGTGCCGGATCCAGTCTCCCAAGCTCTTGTAGCGCTCCTCATAATGGAGCATGCCCAGGGATTTCGCGTCCAGCTTGTTCTCCAGATCCTTCTCGCTCTTGATGGTCTCTTTCCGGTAGGACAGATACATAAATGCCAGAGAGAGCACGAACACGCTGATCACAAACGCCTTCTGTGTCTGGGCCCGTGCGGAGAAAGAGGCGTCCGCCCTGGTCGGCACGGCAGGGTCCTGGAGCACCTCCATCACCATATCCGTAGAAACGTACTGGGTCAGATCGGACATATTGTACATAATGGACCGGATCGTACGGTAGGTGTTCTGGGGCGTATCCGCCGTGACCTTCAAGGTCATCAGATTGGTATCGCTGATGACCTCCGCGCTTGCCGTCGCCTGAAAGGTATCGGTGCCCAGGTCCTGACAGACCTTCTTTTTCAACAGGTTGCTGTTCAGGATATTGGAAAAGCTGTTGGCCATGGTAGAGGCCGCAGAGAGGTTGCTGTAGGTGTAGTTGCTGGAAGTCTTGGAGGTAACCACGAAAGTTGCCTGGGTGGAATAGGTATTGCGGAAATCGGCTCGGACCGTCATGTTCACGATCATGGCCACCGCGATTGCGCCCAGCAAGATCGCCCAGAAATTCCGCAGCGTATCCCGCAGGATACTGTATAGGTCCACCTTTTCCAACAGGGAGGAAAAGTCTTGTTTGTTTTCGTTCATGACACATCCTCCACAACAACGTACAATGTCGCCGTACCAAAGTCCGTCCTGGAAACGCCGCCGTTTCCGTTGGCAATACTTTTGGACAGACGGTAGGTTACCGTATAAACGCCGGGAACAGCGTAGTTGACCCGGTTGTCAATGATCGTGATATCTCTGTCGGGATCAAAGTTCAGATCCGAGAACTTGCGGTGATTCCCCGCCGTCCAGATCCCGTCCAGATAAGCGCGAAGATCGGGTTTCTCCCCTTTTCTGACGTAAATGATATAGTCTGTCAGCGCAGGAGCTGCCCTGGAATAGCTTTCATAATCCTCAAACGAGGCGGTAAGTGTCAGGGACACGGTATCTCCTGCGCTGTTGGTGACCTGCAGAATGATCTTCTGCACGCTGACGGATTCGCTCGCCGTGTTGAAATCGCCAAAAGTGATCTTGACCTGGGAGGTGATATTCCCGTCCAGCGTGTCCATAGCCCGGAGATTCCGAAGGTAGTCATAACTTGTGTTGCCGGAAACGAAGCGCAGGGGCTCCGTGAGAACGAAGCGGGGCGGATGATAGTCCGTGTAGATCACATCCCGGGAATAGGTCCCAACGTTGTTGTTCTGGTCAAACGCGGCATAGTTGATGTGCCGCGTGTTTTTGGCAACGAATTTGGACTGGGACACCACCACCAGGCTGTCGGACACGTCGCCGTCCAAATTGTCCGTGGCCGTCATGCCTGTCAGCAAATCCTCCTCGGTGGCAGAAACGCTGACAGTCAAGACGTCTTCCCCCGCGGAAATGACCGGAGCAGTATAGTCAGAGGTCAGGTATTCATGAATATTGGTGGCCATAAAGATCGCAAACACCACCAGGAAAAAGACCAGGAGCAATAATCTGAGTTTTCTCACAAGTCAAGGTCCTCCTCACAATAGTACATTATCTCATCGGAACGGGATGGGTTCATAGCCAAGCAGGTCTCTCCCGCTGAGGATACGTGCCGGGTTTTCTTCCAGAAGGAGCCGGCAATAGTCTTCTCCATATTCTTCGATCAGATAATCTCGGATCTCCTTCATGCGGGTGTTCCGGCGGAGAGGATTATGGGCGTCGCTTGCCACACATGCAACCAGTCCGTGCTGCAGCATCAACTCTGCCGTCCTCTTCGGAGCGTTGCCGAAGCGTCCCAGGATGCTTCCCTTGTTGAGCTGCAGCCCATAGCCCTCGATGCACCATTCAAAAGCAAGCTGCAAATCCTCCTGGATGCAGTCATATCTCTCCGGATGCGCAACGATGGGCAAGAAGCCCCGCTCCCTGCATCGGCGCATCACGCTGCGGCAGTAATCCGGGTCCTCGTCAAAGGCGAACTCCACCAGAAAATACTTTGTCCCATTCAGGGTCCACACTTTGCCGTCAGCAAGGAGATCCGGCAGTTCCTTTGTCGCAAAGATCTCCATCCCGCGCAGCAGGCGCAGCCCGATCCCGGCTTTCTCCCGCTCCTCATCCAGGTTGCGAAAGCAGGCTTCCATCTCCGGACCGGCATAATTATCAAATTCACCGGGAATGTTGCAGTGAGGTGTGGCAACCAGGGTCTTCACCCCGCTCTTTTCCGCCATGGACAGCAACGCCAGGGATTCTTCCATGTCGCGCGACCCGTCGTCCACACCGGGAAGCACATGGGTATGCATATCGATCATGGTCAGCCTCGCTTCTCAGAAATCCATCGCCATGCGGCTGGATTCTTCTTTGCTTAACTCCGTGACCTGTTTTTCCATCACCCGATAGACCCGCTGGCACATATTCAGCACCGTGGGCCGATGGGTCGTAACAATGCAGGTCTTGTTGGGCCGCTGCTGGATGATGTTGCGCAGCACCTGCCGCTCCGTTGCCACGTCCAGGGCGGCGGTTGCCTCATCCAGCAGCAGGATCGGCGCATTCCGAAGCACGGCACGGGAGATGGCGATGCGCTGTGCCTGCCCCTCGGAGAGGCCCTTGCCCCGTTCACCGACCTTACTGTTGATGGAATCGGGAAGCCGCGACACGAAGTCCCAGGCGCAGGCGATCTTCAGCGCCTCAACGATCTCCTCATCGCTGGCGTCCTCCTTTACCATCCGCAGGTTCTCCGCGATCGTTCCGGATAGGATGGCGTTTCCCTGGGGCACGTAAGAGAAAAGTGACCGGCCGTCGGCATTGCAGGCCACCCGGGTCCCGTCGCAGGCCTGCAGATAGGTGGAGCCGTCTTCAGGCCGGATCAGGCCAAGGATCAGACGGATCATCGTTGTCTTCCCCTCGCCTGAGGGTCCGACGATCGCCACGATCTCGCCGGGGGACGCGCGGAAGGACGAGGACTGGATGACCTTTTTGTCCTCCTCATAGGAGAAACTGATACCTTCCATCCGGACCTCAAGGCCTCGCTCCGCCAGCTCCTCCAGCTGCTCAGTTTCCGCGAGATGCTCTTCCCGGGGCAGTTCGATCAGTTCACGGATACGATGGGCAGAGACCGAGCTGCTCAGAAAAGCGGGAACGATGCCCACCACGCTGTTGAAAGCGCTGGCAAGACGGACCCGCTGCTCCAGGAACAAAGTCATGGTGCCATATTTGATCTGATTGGTCCACAGCAAAAAAAGGCAGTAGCAAAACGCGGCATATTGGACGATCATCCCCAGTACAGAGAGCAGCACGTTGGTTTTGATGGTGAACAAATTGTACTGCAAACTGATGGTTTTTAGCTTTCTTTGCCAGTTTCTCAGTTTTCTCCCGTAGTTTCCCATGACTCCGAAGGACTTGATGGTGTCAAAATTATAGAAGGTCTCCACCTCAAATCCCATCATCTCGCTGCCGGTCTGCTTCATGCGTTTGGCGTATTCCCGCTGTTTGCGGATCAGATACTTGGAGAGCAGCAGCATCACCGGAGCGCTGGCAAAAGACAGCAGAGACATGACCTTGCTGTAATACCAGATCAGCGCAAAAGTTGCGATAAAATTGTAAAGCGCGATCACAATGGACGGCAGCCAGCTGATGGCGTTTTTGCTGACGGTGCTTACGTCGCTGTTGAAGCGGTTCAGCAGGTCGCCGCTGCTGTACCGGTTAATGGACTGCCAGTCCACGTCGATGATCTGATCGAAAATATCGGCCTGGATATCGTTATTGATATCGATGCTGAGCTTGGTGGAGATGCGATTGATCACACTGGAAAAGAGCAGGCTGACGGAGGCGCTGCCCACCATGATCGCAATCATCAGCCAAAGCCTGCTGTTGTCGTGCTCGGTAATGATATCGATGGTGATCTTACCGGCCACGCTCGCAACCAAACCGAAGCTGGTGCTTACGATGCCCAGGACCGTATAGAACAGGATCGCCAGCTTGTAGCGCTTGCTGTACGTGAAGATCCAGCGCCAGTCGTCCAGGATCTCCCGAAAGCTCCCTTCCTTCCAACGCAGCCTCAGCATATGGAGCGAATTGAATAACGCTCGTTTTTCATCCAGGGGGTTTTCCATAGCGCTCCCACCAAATGTACATATAATCTCAATATTAGATTATACCATCAATCTCCCTGAAGCACAAGTTATTTTGCAAAAAAGCCTTGTTTCTTCCGTCGCACTGCCGGCCCGAAACAGCCCGATAAAAGCACACAGGGAAGACCGCCGCGTTTGCGGCGGTCTTCCCTGTATTCCCGATCTATGTGCAGTTTTCAGCCCTGTCTGCTCAATGCAGAAGACCATACTGCCTGAGCAGCGCGACGCGCTCCCGACCGATCCGGACGCTTTTTCCGGGATCTGCTTTTTCCCGGATCAGGTAGCGACAGGCTCGCTGCACCCAGGCCGCCGGAAGAAGCCAGGGGCGTTTTCTGAGATAGGGATACCGCCCGGCAAGGCTGTTGGAAGAAGGAAACAGAGCTCGCACAGTGCCGTGTGCCTGCCGCCCTTCCCTTTCCGCACGGATCGAATCCAACGTGAACGCGCGGCTGTGCACACGATCCAGATCCTCCGCGCCGTATAGGCCGCCGCTCAGGCAATCCTCCAGAAGCGGCATCTCGTCCGGCTTAAGATCCGAAAACGCCGCGGGTGCCGGGATCTCCAGCCAGCGCTGCCCGATCTGAAACATGGCAGCGGCCAAAGTCTCGATCCCAAGCTCTTCACAATTCCGCCGCAGGCTTATCCAATCGATCTCCGTGACACAGCGCTGCCCAAGAAGGCAGAGATCGCAGATCTGCCGAATCCCCACGCCGCTGTAGATCAAATGTTTGTACGCATGGCAAAGCAGATACAATAGATGGTCCGTAGGCTCCATGGTCCGCAGGTGTCGTCGATATATCTCCACGCTCACGCTCCGTCCGCTCACGTTTTCGAAGCACGCATTGATGTCTCCCCACATCGTGTCGCTGCCAGGAAACGGTTTCACGTGCAGCTCCAAGCACAGGTCCCTGTCCGGGTCTGTATAGGTGATCTCCTCCGCAGCGTCCAGGTCCATATGGGGGTCCAAAAGGCGCAGACCGCAGGCCAGCAGCGCTGTGTGATAAGCGGGAAGCTCCTCCCGCGGGATCAACAGATCCTCGTCGCTGGAAACGCGCTGCTCCGGCTGCGGATAAAGGCATCGGCAGACGACCCCCTTCATCACCACAGGCTCCAGCCCACGGGCGGCGAGCTCATCCATCAAGTCCAGAAACTCCGCAGTTCTGGCCGCCTGTGCGATGGTACGCTTGCGGGCTGCGTCCGAAAGGCGCGCCCACTCCCCGGGGATCTCGGAAAGCGCCGAGCCGGGATAAAGGGCCTCCGCAAGCAGCGGCAGAAGCCGGTGCTGAACAGTAAGTTTGCGCAGATCCTCCCAGTCAGCGGCGGCGAGATGCTCCTCCAGCGTCAGACGCTCGCCCCGGATCGCGCGGCTGAGCGCCTGCAAAAGCAGACGCTCGCCCGTTCGCAGCGACCGCATCACAGACCGCCCTGCACGTCGCCTTCCGCTTCCTCGACCGCGTCTTCATCCTCGACAGGCGAGATCGTCCCGACCGAGTCTTCAGTCCCCTCGGTGTCTCCGGTAGATTCCGTGCTGTCCTCCGTCACAGTCTCAGCGGCTTCGACAGTCTCAGCGGTTTCCACCGCCGCAGGCTCATTGCCGAAGGAAGCCGGAGCGTCCTTGCTCCAGGGCTGCCAGATCAGAAGCGCGCCCGCCAGCATCATCAGGATCGCCACGACGATCCACAGTTTCTTATTCTTCATGTTCTCCTCCTTGCTCCTCGCGGAGCAGATAGCCTTTGTTCTCCAGATCCTCCAGCATGGCCAGCAGCATGCGCCGGGCCTCGTCGGGATCCCCGATCTCATATTCTTCCGCCACGGCGGCTTCCAGCTCGGGCAACGTCGCGCCGGGCTCCAAACGGTGCCAGACGAATGCGGCGCTCTCGTTCAGTACCGTCACGAAGGGGCAGAACTGCCGTGCGCTCTTGGTCGCTACCAGCAGGTACTCGCCGCAGACCTCCGTCAGGAGGACGCCGTTTCTAGTCTTATACCGCATGGCTCTCATCCTCCCTTTGTATCGCCTCCCGCAGCATTTCGGTGGAGGCGTCATCCCCGCGGTTCACGAACTGCCAGCACGGGCAGTTACGCAGAACCCCGTCCATCACACGGCAGACCGCCAGGGTCTGCTCCTCGGTTTCCGGCCGGCCGTAAAGCTGCATAAAGAGCGGCACGACAGCCTCTCTCGGCGTCAGCGCCGTAATGCGGTTTTCCTTCCCCTGCTTCAGCAGGACCACCCCGGCGAGCCTTGCGGGCTCGAAGCCCCGGTATCGTTCCTTCCCGTTCCAGGGGCTGGGATGGACCCAAACGCCGTCCTCCCGCAGTTCCAGCACGGGCATGTCGCCGGAGACGATCCCCAGCTCGTCGGGGTGCAGACGGAGCCAATTGCGGTACTGCGTGGTCTTGCCGGTCTTGCTGGGCGCCGCCAGGAGCCAGCAGCCCCCCCCCGTCACGATTGACGTGGCGTGGAAGATGCAGCAGTCGTATCCCTGCAGAGCCCTGGCGGTGGGCGCAATAAGGCCATGGTACTCCGCATAGCCCTCGGAAAAATGGGGCGGGACCTGGGTCCTGGCATGCTCCAGTTCCTCCGCACTCAGGAGGATATCGTATTCCTGCGATTCAGAGCGGCGAAGCAGGGGCATAAAATAGTACTTGGTCCGTACGCGGCGAAAAGCATAGCGCAGCACGTGGCCCGCCAGATTCAATTCATAGATCGCATTGCTCATGCCGTTAAAGCGAAATAGCGTGGAGTTGCCCCCACGCTATTTCTTGTCGTTCTATTACAGATCGTCCTCGGGGTTCCAGGTAAAGGACGCATTGGGGTTAAACTCGGTCCATGCGTCCATGCCGAAGCCGTTATCCGCCCACCACTGACCATAGGCCTCAAAGCTGTCGACCGCATCGGGGCCGAGGTGCTTCGCCCATTCGTCGTAGCTCACAGGGGACGTGGACTGTCCGCCGTAATCATCCAGGCCACCGTGATCGGAACCATCGCCGGTATCATCGCCGGGTCCCGGAGGATTCATTCCGCTGAGAACAATAAAGGGAGCAAATGTTTTCTTTTTCGACATTTTAATCACCTCGTTTTCCGTTTCTCAGGGTCTTTCGGGAGGAAGCATGACGCCATAGTTGTCGCTGCTGTCCACCTTGGAAATGCTGTCGACCACACCGGTCAATCCGCTGTAGGTGCGGCCCCATCTGCCGACGACCAAAACACCGTCCGGCGTGATCCAGTACTGCTGGATCAGATCGCCGTCCGCGATCTCCGCGACCGATGTTTTCACATTTATGACTTTGCGGTAGGTCAAGTAACCCTTGGTAGGACTATCGTAACCGATGTGCTGTTCACTGGTAAAGACCTCCGTGGGTTTGAGGATCTGCTTTTCACCGCTGCTCGAAGCCGTAACGGTAAGCTGTGTGGCAAGCTTGGCGGGCAGATACTCGGCAGGCAGGAACTCCTGGGAGCCGTCGTCCGCATGCGTCACGACAAAGCCGGTCTCCAGATAGTAGTAGTCGTCGGTATCGGAAATGAGCCACGCAGAACCGATCTTATTCGTCTCTGCATAGTAGGTGAAATGCAGATACGGGATCAGATAGTTGTTGGCCGGAACTTCCTTCAAGTAGTAGACAGTGCCGCCGACAGGAGTCAAATGCATGCCGTCTTCGTCGGTAAAGACATCATTGAGGTTCCAAGCTACGTTGCCGCCGTCATACTTCTTTGCGCCCTCACCCTCGTCCTTGGACGAATTGTTGGTGTAAGTCAGACCAGCAGCATCAAACGAAGCGCCAGTGCCGGCATAGCTGCTGTAGTAGCCGCCGTAAAGGGTGTTCTCACGCGTCAGCGCGCTGATGTTGAAGTTCTTGACAGCCACGTCATTCTGGGCCGCCAGGAAACGCTGCACGGTGTTGTCAGAAGAGTGATAGACGTAGAAGTAGCCGCAGTACTGGTTAGTATAGGTGACAGAATAATCCGAGTTGGAGGCATCAATGGTGCCAGTGGCTTTTCTGTTGTCTTTATCAAGCTCCGCTTTGGTCGGCGTAAAGCCCGTATAATTCGCCTGGGCATCCGAATCCACGTCGTCATAGAGGAAACCATCGGGCATCTTGTCTCCGCTCAACTCTTCGATCGTATAGGTCGTGCCGTAGGGCAGGTTGGTAAAGCAGAGGTACTGACCAGCCTTAATGTAGATCGTGGCAGAACCGCCGTTGTCGAACCAGTAGAAGCCGGTGGGGCCGTTATCATCCGTTTCAGCTGTGGCGCCTTCCACCGTTACGCCCTCTTTGACGACCGTATCACGATCCTTTGGATCTGTCTGCACGGCAAACCAGAAGGCGTCGTACCAATAGTTATAACCCTCATCGCCGCGATAAAGCCCATCGGCGTTGTCCATGGTCACCTTGATGGCAAAGGTGGCGTCTTCGGGAGCGCCAGTGCCCTCCACTTCCTTTGTGACCCAGAGCATACTGCGTCGATTGTTGACCGCGGTGATCAGCGCGTCATCCGCCGAACCAAGCTTCTTATATACCTTCCCGCCGATATTGAAATAATCGCCGCTGAAGGTATCATTGTTATTCTTGACGTCAGCAGGCACACTGGTGTCGTCGTCCGTGACCTTTTGGAGGACGCAGGCTTCTCCGTTGATGATCATGGGGTGATAGACCTCGGCGGTCAGATTCCAGTAGTAAGACTCGTTAGGCTTCTCACGGACCGAGTAGTCACGCCCGGGCTCACGGATGTCGAGTTCACCGGATGTCGCACCCTCGGTATACGTCAAGACACCGGGAGCGATGAACATCTTGTTCCAGTCCCAGGCGCCGTTTCCGTCTTCCGCCGTCAGGTCTTCGCTGGTCAGCGTGATCTCCGTATAGTCCTCTTCCTGATCCCCGACGAATTCGGTAACAATCAGATCAATATAGAAGACAGCGCGGGGATCCAGGTTGTTTCTGTCGTATTCGATCGGATTGTTATCATCATCCAGGATAAAGTCGCCGTTACTGTCAATGAGATACTTCTTGCCGTCCACTTCCTTGGTCAGGACGTTGGCGGTACGCGTATCCATGCCGTTGTGCCAATCCTTATGCACGCCGAAGTAGGTGGTACCCAGCTCCATGGAGCCTTCCTTCTTGACTTCGACTCCTCCGGTCCCCTCTGCGCCGTTGAACTTATAGGAGACGTTGGCGCCGGTGTTGGTCAGTAGGGTGTAAACACCGTCTACAATGACAATCTGTCGCTTCACGGAATCCGGCTGGGCCGCATAAGCTTCCGCCGGGGTTCCGGTGCGGATGATATTGCCATTCTCGTCCCGGATGATGCCGTTGTTGATATCGGCAATGATATCATAGGACTCCTGGCTGGGCCAGACCGTGAAGGTAACGGAATAGGTCACGCCATTCTCCAGCGCGCCAATGCTGGCAATATTCCAGATCACATGGTTGTCATTGGTGATCTCCGCCTCAGGAACTCCCTCGCCGGTCCACTCGTCGTTCTGAGTAGGATCCTGTTGATTTGTGCCCTTGCGGTAGACGAAGTTGGTCGGAGTGCCGGTAAGGGCATCGGACTCGATCGAGGTCATCTCGGTAACGCCGTCGTCGATGGAGACGTCTGTGAAGCCCAGGTTCTCGGTCACAGCATCTGCGATCTCATCAAAGGCATCCGTCAAAGCACTCTGGCTGGTTGCCGGGAAATAGTGGTCAGAAGCTGCCCCCACATCACTTGTAAAGGTTTCCATACGGGTAACGGAGGAGGACAGGCCGATGGTATAAAATTCCTTGCCCGCATTCAGGATCGCTTGGCCAGCAGGAATGGCCGCATCATAATGCTCCTGCGTGAGAGGCCAATACTCAGGATCAAATCTTCCTCCCATGTATCCAAACATGCCCATCCTGATCGAAGAGCCATACTGACTTGAGAGGCCGTTTGAGTCACCATAAACATCGTAGTAGTATTCAAGACGCTGGAGATCATAAACCTGTCGATCCGTGAGATCTCTTCTGCTGACATGCAAGGTCGGATCGCCATCAGAAACAAAGATGACATACGTCGGAGCTTCGCTCGAAACTTCAAGAGAGTTGGCAAAGAGAAGCGCCTGTTCCCAGTTGGTGATGCCGTCCATTTCCAGCGAATCAACTTCAGCGTTAAAGAGATCAGCACTGCTTGTGTAGGTTTCGCCCCCAAAAGAATGGACAGAAGCGGTCGTAGCAAAGCTGACAAGAGCCATCTGGACGAGCTTGTTGTGCTGGGAATCTTCCTTGCTCAACAGCTCAGAAGCCAGCGCTTTGACTGCGCCCTTTGCGATATTCAAACGGGATTGACTGCTGTTGCTCGGATTTGTATTCGATGCCATATCCCAGCGCATACTGTCAGAGACGTCAAAAATCACAATAACGCTTGCTTTGGTCACCGTCTCCTGCTGTGCCTGGACACCTGTGACGCTCAAGGTGATGTTATAGGTACCGTCCCCATTGGGTTCCACGCTCTTGGCTGCGGGGAGGTCCGGGGTATCCACCACAGGGTTATCCGGGTTATCCGGCTGAGCGCCCGCGCCGGTCGTCACTTCAATGGGCTCATAGATGACGTAAATGTTAGCGTTGGGATCGAGATCATTTGCGCTGAATGTGGCGCTGCTGTAATTGCTGTAACGGAATCGGTATTCCGTGCTAAACCAGCCGCCCGCGTCACGCGTGGTTAACGCAGGCCAGATCTGCGTACCGGTCCTCGCGTTCCCAAGGCGCGTCTCCTTATATGTGTATCCGGGGAAATCATAGACAAGATACGCCGGACGCGACGTATAATTTGAAGCATCCAACCGCTGAGACGGGTAGGACGAACTGGTACTGGAAATGTTCCGTGATTCAAAGGGGACAAAGCGATTATTCTCCATAAACCCGTAATTCACGGTAGCAGTCCTGTTGGTTCCAACTACAGCAAAGGCTGAAAAGCTGTCCGACTGGAACACAATCTCGTTGGTGCCCAGCTCGAAAGCAAGGTCGTCCTCGTCGATCAGCTCGATGGCCTCTGGCTCGTCTTCCTCGGGTAGGTGAATCAGCGCAAGATCATCCCGTCCCTCCAGTTCGGGGGCAGCGATGATGACCTGTACGGGATCCTGGGGCTCAATCTCGACGCCGTTCAGCCAGAAGGAGATGTCCAGCGCGATCAGGATGTTCGGCTCATCTCCGAGCATTTTTTCCACGGCCTCGCGGATATCCTCGATCTCCACGGGCTCCACGCGCAGCTCCGCCAGCGTGGGCAGCGCGCCATAGGGCGCCTCCACGGTCACGGAATAGCCGAACTCTTCGTTCTCCGCAAAGAGCTCCAGCGCGGGATCGGGATCTTCCTCGACGATATCCTCGTCGAAGGGACGGATGTAGCCCTCGTCGATCTCCTCGTCCCAGTTATCCTCAGGATCGTCCTCTTCGGCGAAGCTGGGGTCCTCGCCCAGCACGCTGAGCTCCTGGTCCCAACCTTCGTCCAGCTCGCCGCTTCCGCCAAGCGCAAAGGCCGGCGTGCCGACGGACAGGAACATGCAGAGGATCATGACAAGGGACAGTACTCTCGTTACTCTCTTGCTCACTCTCACAACCTCCTAATCACAGGGCGCAAGCGCCCGATCATACCAATTCTTGTGCCCGCTCATGAGTCGCAACCCCAAAATGGGCATAGTAAGACCTTTGATCCCAGTCTTATACATAGTTATTTTATCTCTCCAAAAGAATAATGTCAAGTGACAAAAACAGACAGATTTCTTTACAAGGCAGGCCGTGTGGGCATCGCATTTCGTCTATTTGCCAAAAAGTGTGTTATGTAAACCATTATGAAGCTCAAGTGGCCCTGTTTTTCTTCGGACATCGTCTGTCTCGGAGGGCACACGGGGAAGCTGCAGCCGCAAGATGACCTTGACATCATTTGCCAGGAATGCTATACTCAATCTGTACAAAATCCAAAGAGAGAATTCAGTTTTTTTTGCAGGAAAGCACAGTTTTTGTCTGCCGGCGGAAAAACAGAATCAGGGTCGATGGATGGGTCCGAGAGAGACCGCGTATGCGCGGAGCCGAAGGGGAATGCAAAAACTCTCAGGCAAAAGGATCGGATCCGGACGACACTTCGGAAAGTGCGGCGCTGCCGCACACCAAAGGGGCAACCGGGCGCTTTGTGCGGCCGGGAATCTCTCAGGTCGGGACGGAGGCAGAAGGACCAGCGGGGTCTTTTTGTCTCTTTTTCTTTTCCCCTGCGCCCCCTCCCCTCTTGTACGCCGCGGCGCTATCGCCGTCGACATAGATCCGTACCCTATTATCATTATTTTATAGGAGGAGCACCCATGAATTACGGCAGAACCTACAACTTTTCCGCAGGCCCGGCCATGATGCCCGAGCCCGTCCTGGAGGAGATCCGGGATGAGATGATGAACTACCGCGGCAGCGGCATGTGCGTCATGGA
>JAEEGL012592195.1_pt1 | contig 19799 bp, 17 predicted proteins | sample 9134231 | NCBI WGS metagenome assembly JAEEGL01 (sample SAMN16246548, study PRJNA631951) | gut metagenome | biome: gut microbiome; feature: rumen; material: fiber-attached | host: Bos | place: Iran: Karaj | collected 2018-10 | reverse complement strand
TGGCAGCTCAAAGAATATATGTAACAACTGACCCAGAAAAAGGAATTCTTCATGATTTAGCAGTAAAAAATGAGTACGAAATGTTTAAAATTCCAAGAAATGTTGGAGGAAGATATTCAGTACTTACAGCAGTAGGATTACTTCCAATGGCTGTTGCAAATATTAATTTTGAAGATATACTAGATGGCGCACAATTTGCATCATTTGTATTTAACAACAGAGACATAAATAATAATGATTGTTATAGATATGCACTATATAGAAACATGCTAAGAGAAGATGGAAAAGATATTGAAATATTATCTAGCTATGAGCCATCGTTCCAATACTTTATTGAGTGGTATAAACAATTATTTGGAGAATCTGAAGGAAAAGATGGTAAAGGAATATATCCATCTGGAGCAAATTTAACTACAGATTTACACTCAATGGGACAACTAATTCAAGATGGAAAAAGAAATCTATTTGAAACAGTTTTAAACATACAAGTAGATAGAAGCTTAATCTATCTTCCAGAATTAGAAGATGATTTTGATCACCTAAACTATTTAGCAGGTAAAGAAATAGATTACATTAACAAACAAGCTTTTGCAGGAACAGTTAAAGCACACGTAGATGGTGGAGTACCAACTATGGTATTAACACTTGAAGATGTTAATGAATATAATATAGGACAACTAATTTACTTCTTTGAAAAAGCATGTGCAATTAGTGGTTATGTTCTAGGAGTAAATCCATTTGATCAACCAGGTGTTGAAGCATACAAAAAGAATATGCTTGGATTATTAAAGAATGAAGAAGAATAAATATCATAAAAAATAATTTTAATGATTACTAACGTTACATAAAATGTTTACAAATAAAAATTATTGTGGTATAATTCGCATATCACAGTAATTTTTTTTGAAAAATATACATAAGATTAAATTAGTAATAAACATTAAGGAGGAAAATAAGTGGAAAATTATATGGAAAACAATAATGTTCAAATAGGTGGAGAAATAATAACCCTTCCAGAATTTAGCCATGAAGTTTTTGAAGAAAAATTTTATAGATTTGAAATAAAGACAAAAAGATTAAGTGAATATGATGATATACTACCAGTAATTGTTTCTGAAAGATTAGTAAATCCAGAAGAAATAAATGTTGGAGATATGGTTGTTATACAAGGACAATTTAGATCATATAATTTACAAACTGAAGCTAGAAGCAAATTAGTTTTATCTATATTTGTTAAAGAAATAGAGAAAACAGATGATGTTAATTGTTTAACATTAAACGACGCTACATTAATTGGATATATTTGTAAAGAACCTATTTATAGAAAAACACCACTAGGTAGAGAAATTGCAGATGTATTAATAGCTGTAAATAGAACATATAGAAAATCAGATTACATACCATGTATCCTATGGGGAAGAAATGCTAAATATTGCGATACTTTAAAAGTAGGAGATTTAGTAAAACTAAGCGGTAGAATTCAATCAAGAAATTATGAAAAGAAACTTCCAGATGGAACATCTATTAAAAAGACTGCATATGAGATTTCAGTATCAAAATTTGCAAGTGTTGAAAAAGATGAAGAGGAAGAACAAGAATAATAAAAATAACGAGAAGATATACAATAATGTATGTCTTCTTTTTTAGTTTAAAACATCTAAAGGATTAATAGTTGAATTGTTATAAAAAACACTAAAATGTAAATGCGGACCGGTTGTGTTTCCGTTCATGATACCATTACTTAAGTATTTAGGACCAACAAAACCAATTATTTGCCCTTGAGTAACGTAATCGCCTATATGAACTATAAAGTCTTCATCCATATGACAATACAAAGTTTTGTAACCGTTACCATGATTTATTATAACAGTATTACCATAGCCGGATTCTAGAAAACCAGCATGTTCAATAAGTCCAGAATTTGAAGCAAAAATTTCACTACCAAGAGGCGCAAGAAAATCTATTCCGTTATGAAAATTTTGAACACCATATAATAATCTAAAACCATAACTAGAAGAAATTGAAGTATATGGAGTGGGATATATAAAACTTGATTTGTTATTTAATGAAAAAGAATTATAAATAGATATTGTAAATAATAATAAAAACAAAATAGTTAAAATAGTTATTTTTCTCAATGATAATCACCATTTGAGTATTATATTACAAAAATGTGAAATGTAAATAATATATTACACTAAAAACGTGTAGATTTAGGGGTTAAGGTATATTATTTATTACTTCAAAAGTACAAAAATATTGACTAATAGCCAAAAAAATGGTATAATATTTGTAGGTAAACAAAGGAGGGGTTTGCGATGAAAAAATTTATGTTAAGAGTAATGCCTGTTGTTTTAGTTGTTGCTTTAGTATTAACTGGTAGCGTATTTGCAAAAGAGTTAACTACAGTTACTAATTTCGCTAACACTATCAAAGATACTGTTCTAGCAGTTGTAAGAATTGTTGCAGTTATTGCTATCGCAATTGCTGGTGCAAGATATATGCTTGCTGGTGCAGATAAAAAAGCAGAGATTAAAGACAGCATCGTAGTAATCGTTGTTGGTGGTGTTTTAGCACTAGCTGCAACTGGTGTTGTTGATCTTATTGCTGGTCTTGGAAAAGAAATATAATAAAAGTAACAACGTTGCGAAAAAATTTTATAAAAATCTCAATCTTTTTAGATTGAGATTTTTTATGCTTTAAAACGGTTCTTAAAAATAAGGAAAAAATTAATGTTTAAGAAGACATAAAAAAGTTGCTTTTTTTATTGAAAAAAAGGCTAAAAATATTGAAAATACTTATAAAATATTATATAATTATAATAAGAGAAAATGTATATTTTTCAGGAGAGGAGTGATAAAAATGAAAAAAATATTAATCAGACTATTTGTAGTGCTATTTGTACTAGGTGCTATATTCTTAAACGAAATACAATTTGTTAATGCAGAGGAATCAAATCTTGGAAGCGCTTTTAATCCAAATCTACTACCTCAAAAAAGAGATACAGAAATTGAAGGAAAAATAGAAGATATAGCTATTCAAATTGCAAAAATAATAAGAATATTTACTGTAGCTGGTGTTGCAATTGTTGGTCTAAAATATATGCTTTCAGATAGCCAAGGCAGAAGTAAAATAAAAGATAATTTGATTTGGATGTTGATTGGTGTATTATTAGTTACAAGTGCAACAGTAATTATACAAAAAGTAGCACAAGCTAGTAAAGAAGCAATTCCAATGTAATTTATAATGATTACAAAAAAATGACAATACAATTAAAAACTCGTTAAAGATATTTTAAAAAATAAGTAAACCAATAATTAATTATTATTATATGCTATAATTTATTAAGAAAATGAAGAATCATAGTAAAGTAGGTGATAAAAATGAAAAAAATAACAAGTAAAAAAGCAAATAAATTTGAAAAAATATTATGCAAAGTTGTAAGCATAACAATGATAATTATGCTCATTATACCATTCTTTCAAGTAACATTTGCAGATGAAAGTACAGATTATGATTTTTGGAAAGCTGCGTTTGCATGGTGGAACAAACAAGATAGCACTGAATCATATATTACTGGTTCAATGTTAACTCAAATAGCTAATGTCGTAGAAGTAGTTGGTACTGGAGTTATAGCAATAGCAACAGTTATACTAGGTATCAGATACTTACTAGGAAGTGCAGGGCAAAAGGCAGATTGTAAAGATAATCTAATAACACTATTTGTTGCTAGTATATTCTTCTTTGGATGGACACATATTAGAGATTTATTTATAACTGGAGCTTCATGGAATGGAATTGGAGCTAATGGAGTAAATAAAGGATGGTCATTTAGAGGCTTCGAATCTGGTGATCTTAAAGTAACTCTAGGAACTTTACTATCAATAATAACTACTATTGGTAAAGCTGTAGCATTAATAGCAACTGTGTATATTGGTATAAAATTTGTATTTGCTGGAGCTGAAGGAAAATCTGAAATTAAGCAAAAAGGTATAATGTATATAATTGGTATAATGTTGGTATTTGCAACATTAAATGTTTTAACATTTGTATCTAACATAGCTAATGATTTGTAATGAATATGGGGGTTGAATATGGGTAGATCTTATACAGTACCTAGAAGTGCCAAAGGTGAAACAAGAATATTATATATCTTTTCTTTAAAATCTTTGGCACTTACTTTAATTTTTTTAGCAATAGGATTTTTAATTACATTTTTCGTTGGAAAGTTTGTTGAAATAGGATTTGTGACTAATGCAATAATTGTTGGTAGTTTTGCGCTAGTTGGCTATGTCATTGGCGCAGCGAAAATTCCTGATAGCCCGATTATGGGACCACTACAAAAAGCGGGTGGAGAAGAAATTCTAACTATTCTTTTAAGATTAATTACTTTTGGAAAAAGAAAGAAAATATATGTATATGGTTTAACAAGAGAAAGAAACGATGTCAAACTTGACGATAACAAAAAAGAGGGAATTCTTGGTAAATTAAAAATTTAAAATATATAAGAGGTGAAAGAAGAATATGGTATATATAGCTATAGGTATAATTGCAATAATTTTAATGCTGTTGTTTTTTGTTGTAATGCTAATATTAACAAGAAATACAGGAGAACATTTAAATACAGTTGATCAAAAAGGTAAAATTTTAGACCAAAAAGGCGAAATAGATAAAGAAGCTGAAATTTTAGAAGCAAGAGGTAAATCTAAAACAACTAATTCAAAGAATGCAGTGGCAACAGATCCAAAAGCAGCTATCAGAAGAGAAGATATGTTCAAGCTTATGGAATTTGATAGAATTCTAGATGGCATGATTGTACAAAAGAATGGTTCTAGATTTACTAAAGCTATAAAATGTAAAGGAATAAACTATGACTTAATGTCAGAAGTAGAACAATTAGCTGTTGAAGAAGGTTTTATTACTTTCTTAAATACTTTAAAATATCCAATTCAATTGTATGTTCAAGCTGAAAACATAGATTTAAGTCGAACTATAAAAGATTATGAGCACAACATTGAAGGCCTAAAAAACGAGTATAATTCAGTAAATGAGAAATATCAAAAAATGGCAAGCTCATTTGATGTTGATGAAATTGAATTGAAAAAATTATCTAAAGATAGAGATAGCTTAACAAATGTATATGAATATGCGGTTGATATGATTAAAAATGTAGAAAAAATGAACAGAAATAAAAGAATGCTTCAAAGAAATTTCTATATTTTACTTTCATATAATACTTCTGAGATTACATCAGTAGAAAAATTCAATAAAACAGAGTTAATTGATATGTGTTCAACAGAATTAACAACAAGATGTCAAGCTGTACTAGGAGCTTTAGCATCATGTTCTGTTTCTGGTAATATACTAGACTCTAATGAACTAGCACAATTATTATACAATGCATATAACAGAGATGATGCAAGTATGATGAACATTAAAGATAGTATTGAATCAGGTTTCTTTAGATTATATACAGTTTCTGAAGATGCATTTTACAAGAAGCAAAAAGAACTTGAAGCTTATTTAGAAGATAAAGCAAGACTTAAAGCACTTGAAGCTATCAAAAAATCAATAATGAACAATGAATACAAAACACCAGCTAGAGAATTATTGGAAGAAGAAGAAGAAACAAGTAAAAGAGCTACTAACATGATTAATCATGAGGACTATGAACCTGAAACTAAGAAAAAAGTTAATAAAATAATTTTAGATGACTTTAGAGAAACAAAAAAAGCACTTCTTGAACAAGATGCTGAACAAAAACAAATATATCTTGAACTTGAACAAGAAAGTGAAGGTGAAATGAAAGATCTTCAAAATAAAATAAATGACTTTGAAAGCAAGAATCCTATGGTTGCTAATGCAGAAAAGAATCGTATAGAAACAGAGAAAAAAGAACAACAGCTTGCTGAAGCTGAAAATAAACAAGAAAATAAAAGTGATGAACAACAAAAACCGGATGAAGCTCAAAATGTTCAATTATATGATGAGCAACCTCAACAAACAATACAACAAATACCTAATGTACAACCTGTACAACAAGTTGTTGAACAAGAGGTTCAAAATGTGCAACCAGTTCAACCAATACAACAACCAGTACAACCGGTTCAACAAGAGATTCCACAACAAGAACAAATTTCATCTAATCCAACACCTAATGTTAATAATGACACATCTAATGATGAGGACGATGACGATAATATAATTATATAATAGGAGATGTATGATATGAGCGAAAAGAAATTATCTAGAAAAGAACTTAGAAAATTAAAGGCAGCAGAGCAACAGCAACAACAACCTAAGAATTTAGAAGTAAATGATAATAAAGATGAAAATAGATTAGAGATTAATAAATCATCTATACATGATTTGATGGCTCCATCTGGTGTTGATTGTTCTCACTTTGATTACCTTGAAATATTTTCAAAGGTTTCAAGATTTGCAAGAACATTCTATATAACAACAATACCTAGACAAGCTACATTTCCATACTTCTTAGCACCGCTATACGAATTTGGAGATGCAAATACATCAGTATATATTAATCCGATAAACGAAAGTGACTCTATTAAAGACTTAGGTAAAAGTATTGTTGAACTTGAATCTGAAAGAATGGTTGCTAATAACAGAGGTGACATTAACAGACTTTCTGTATTAGGAACAAAACAAGCAGAAGCTGAAGATTTAAGAGATCAAATCGCTGCAGGATATAACAAATTATTTGATGCAACAATTGTATGTACACTATTTGCTTATAGTAAAGCAGAATTAGATAAAAACTCAGAAGTTTTAACAATGGAAGCTTCTAAAAACCAATTAGGTTTAAAAACTGCTTGGGCGTTACAAGAAGAAGGATTTAAATCTAATTTACCACTAAATGATAACAGAATATCAAGAAAACACACATTTGATAGAGGTTCTATGGCAACAGTATTCCCATTCGTTAATGCTGATGCTGGTATGAACACAGGTATTCCAATTGGAATAAATAAACAAACTGGTTTACCACTTATATTTGATAACTTCAGTAGAAGTTTAACAAACTATAATATGATTATATTTGGTAAATCTGGTTCTGGTAAATCTGTTACAATCAAAACAATAATGGCTAGATCTGCTATCCTTATGGGAGTTGAAAACTTAGTACTTGACGCAGAAGGTGAGTACACAGTTGTTGCTGATTCTCTAAGAGGAATAAATGTAGATATAAGCCCAACTTCAAATACAATCATTAATATATTCGATCTTGAAACTGAAATTGTAAAAGATGAAATTACAGGAAGAGATAGAATAGAACTTAATGTTGAAAACAAAGTTGAAGACGTTACACAAGCCTTACTTACAATGGCTAGAGGTGCAACAAAATCTGAAGAAGTTAACGAGTTAACAAAACAAATCATAGCTGAAATTGTTTCAGAAGAATACAAAGCAAGAGGAATAACAAATGATCCAGAATCTTTATATGAAGAAGGCTCTGAAGCTAGCGGACTTGGAAGAGTTAAAAAAGAAATGCCAACAATTTCTTCTTGGTACGACAGACTAGTTAAGAAAAATGGTGAAAACACAATTGATACTTACCAATATCATTTTGATTACTTAATTAAGGTTATGAAACAATATTGTAAAAAATTTAATGGACAAATGGCTTACTTCGATGGACAATCAACATTTGAATTATTAGATAGCTGTCCGTTCATTAATATCAATATATCAAAGCTAGAAGAAAGATTTGCAAGACCACTTGCACAACAAATACTTCTATCTTGGATTTGGGAAAAATATGTTAAGAAAAACAGTGAAGATAGATCTAAAGCTAGATCAAAAAGAGTACTTGTCGATGAAGCATGGATGCTTCTTGCATATCCTGAAGCTGTAGATTTCTTAAACACAATGGCTAGACGTGCAAGAAAAAGAAACGTTTCTCTAACAGTTGTATCTCAAAAATTCCAAGACTTCTATGAGAATAAAAACTGTCAAGCAGTATTAACATCTGCTGAAACAAAATTATTCCTTGCACAAGATAAAGCTGAAATTGAATATCTAAAAGAAGTATTTAAACTAAGTGAAGGTGAAGCAAGCTTCTTAATTACATGTTCTCGTGGTGAAGGTTTAATTAAGATTGGATATAGCTCAGCTGTTATATCTATTCAACCTACTCAAAAAGAATTTGAATTCGTTGAAACTAACCTACAAAAGATTATTGAAATGAAGAAGAAGAAGGCTCTAGCAAGTGAATAAAAGGAGGTACAAATGTGAATAGAAAAAAAGTAGCAATAGTATTATTATTTATATTTCTATTTAGTGCCATCTTACCTAACGTTAATGTTAGTGCCAAAGTAAACACAACATACTATGATATAGAAGCGGAAGGAGATGCTGGTGAACAAGATATAGGTGTGTCTGCTATCATTATTAAGTGGGCAGCAGAAATACTATATACTTTTTCATATGGAGCTGAATTAGCTGGAGCTAATATAGTTAAAGCATTTACAGGTAAAGCGTTTTTTCCATGGGCTGATAAAATTATATTTAATACTATTCCAATATTAGATGTTAACTTTATCAATCCAGCACCTGGATCACTAATGAAAGACTATAATGGTAATGAGACATTTATAGGTCAAACTATAAGAAATGTTTATTTTACAGGATTATCAATAGCTTTAGGATTTATTGGAATAATCGTTGCTGTTATGGCAATTAGATTAGCTGTATCTACAATAGCAGCACAAAAGGCAAAATATAAAGAAGCAATTGTTGGATGGCTTACTTGCATTGTTCTATTGTTTACTCTACATTTTATATTATCATTTATGTTCTACTTAAACGAAAAGCTAGTTGAAACAGCAAGTACTATAGGAAGTACAGTTTTAAAAGAAGCAAGTAGTAATGTAGTTAAGAATTTAAAAGCCGAAGCAGATAAAGACAATGAAAAAATAGTTTTAGCATTTGTAAAAAAATGTAAGGAAAAAGCTTTAATAGAAAAAATCCCTATTGTTGGTAAGGTAGTATCTTGGGCTAAAAGCATAATTAATGCCATAGGCAATGCTTTAAAAGCGGCTTGGAAATGGCTAACTGGTGATACCAATGATAAAGATGAGGTATCGGTTGATGAACTGAATACCATGTATCCAGAAAAAGATGACTATGTAAAATGGTTTGAAAACAAAGATGATCCAGACCACAAGATTAAAATGGATGTAGCTGCATATTTACTAAAAAGTAAATATTATAGAAAAAATTACCTTGAATGGATTGGAGGAAATGACACAAATAGTATCACTGAGTCAGGTCTTGAAGGAGCAGGAAGAAACATATTAATAACATGTAATGATTGCTTAGGTATAGTTGATACTGGTTATAAAGCGCTAAGACAATTATTTACATCAGTTGCTCTAATTATCCACAAAGGTGATGGACAACCATTTAAATCAGTAGCTCAAGCAGCACAAGAAAAAATAGATTCTGATGAAGAGAAAAAGAAGAATCTATCAGATGAAGCTAGAACAGATTTAGAAAATCAAAAGAAAGCTGCATTATTAAATTCAAATGGAAAAAATTCTTATTTTTATCAAATAGTTACTTCAACAGCTGATTATAATGCATATATAACAGCTTGTGATCAATTAATAGAAGAAAATAATAAAATTATTAGAGAAAATAGTGGAGATAAGAAAAAAGCACAAAATAATGTTTTTGGATTGACAATGTCAAAAATATACGCATCTGCATATTATGAATATTGTTATCAAGGTAACGATAAATATCAACCAAAAGCATCTGATTCAATATCATCATTAGGTGATTATTTTAGAGAATCTTCATGGTATGTAGATACTCAAAGAGGAGACTGGTCTCCAACAACTATCAACGTTGTTAGTGCATTATGCTATATAATATTTATAGTTCAATCATTGATGTTCGTTTTTGCATATTTTAAAAGATTTTTCTATGTAATAATTTTATCAATAATCGGACCTATCGTAGTAGTGTACGATTATTTCAAAAAATCAATGTCGTTATAAATGAAAAGGAGGGTGTCATGAGAAATTACACTAAAAAAATATCTATTATTTTAATTTTTGTGCTAATTGTAAATTATGTTTGTCCAGTAATGCAGACATATGCCATGGTTAATACAACATATTATAATTTGATAGGTACCCCAACAGCTAACCAAGATAGTAGTGAGGCCGACCAAGAGCCAGGAGACTTATTAGGTATTATAATGCTTGCAGTACTTCAAACTGGTAAATTAATAGAAACAATTGGCGGATTTTTAATGGGATTATTTGGAACACAAGTATTTCCATGGGCAGACTATATTATATTTAATTGTATTCCTATACTAGATGTAAACTTTATTAATCCTACGTCAACATCACTATTTGGAGATGATTTTTCTGGTGGAAGTGTTGGAAAAATTTTTAGAAATATTTACTTTACTGGATTAACAATAGCAGTAGGATTTTTAGGAATTGTAGTAGCTATAATGGCTATAAAAATGGCAATTTCAACAATTGCCTCTGAAAAAGCAAGATATAAAGAATCAATAGTAACTTTATTAACAACTTTGGTTCTACTATTTGGTACACATTATTTGCTATCATTCACATTCTACTTAAATGAGAAAATGGTAGAAATAGCAAGTACAATAGTTAAAAAAATTGATACAAGTAATTCAAGTGGAACAGTTACTGATATTTCAGATACTAACAATATAGTTTCTGGAATGGGACAGTATTTTTATGATAAAGCTCTAGAATTAGGTGGAGATACTCAAGTATTATTCTGGAAAATAGATAAAGCTGCACCAATTCCAACAGTACTTTATATGATATTTGTAATACAGTCTTTAATGTTCTTATTCGCATACTTTAAAAGATTGTTCTATGTTGCAATATTATCTATTATTGCACCATTTGTAGTAATATATGACTTCTTGAAAAAGTCGTTATCAATGTAAGGAGGTAAATAAAATGGGAGGAAAAGGAATTTTTGGTCCATGGTTTAAGGAATTAGCTACACTAATTTTCACACAAACAATTCAAGCCTTTTTACTTGCAATAATAATGTCCATAATTGTTGGTGCTTTAAGTGCAAGTAATGGAGCTGGTAGTGCATATGGTGCCGGACTACTTGCAGTAATAGCATTATCTCAATTTGGTAAGATCGAGTTGTTAATTAAAAACATATTTGGTGTAACTTCTCAATTTAATGCTGGTAGTATGGAAAGTGGTAAAGGTGGTCTTCTTGGAGCTTGGGCTGCAATGAAAGGTGCTAAGCACTTAGCAAACAATGCTGGTAAAATTGTAGGTGGTACAGTAGGCGGTATTAAATCTGGAATACACACTAGAAGTTTAATGGCACAAAGAAAAGGTTTACAAGCAGAAGTTGATGCTGATCAAGAAGCATTTAATCTTGCTGAAGGAAAAGTAAAGGATGCCCAAAATACATTGATTTCTGGTGCTGATGCTGCTATGACAGAGGCAGGAAAAGGATACTTAAGAGAAGAAGGAGCAAAAGCTTCACGTGATGGCACAACGTCTGGTGGCGGTTCTGGTTCAGGATTAGGAATTAGTAATGCAGATATTAAAGGCTTAGAAACAGCAATTCGTAAACAAACTGAAGCAACAGCAAAACTTGCTGCAAATCAAGCAAAATTAGATGCAAAGAAAAATTCTATGAAAGAAAAACAAGAAAAACTTACTGGTTCTCAAGAAAGATTAAAAGCATTAGATGCACAAATCATGGAATCTAAAAAGAAAACTAGTGATAGACTTGCAATGGCAAGATCAGGTTTGGCTGAAACAGCTGTGGCAATACCTGCTGGTGTAGTTGGTGCTTCTGTTGGATTAGCTGGAGGAGACATAGGAAAAGCAGTAACATATGGTATTGGAGCTGCTGGTGCTGCAGATAAACTAGTAAGTAGCACTATGGCAACTGGTAGAGCAGGAATTCAAGGTTCTAAAGAAATAATTAGAGATGTTAATGAGCAAAGAGGATTCGGTGTTGGATCTGTTAGTGATCAAAAGAGAATAATAAAAGAAGAAATTAAGAAAAGCACATATGGAACATCAGGAACAGGAAGCTCAACAAACTTATATACTAAAAAAGAAGAACTAGGAGCTAAAAGAAATTACGAGAAACAAAAAGCTAGATATGATGCAAATAAAGCTGCAAATAAGTATAATGCAAGCAATATGTAAAATACTTATATATAATCAAATTTAATTAAATTATGGAGGTTAAGATGGAAGGAATTAGGGGATTTATAAGTAGAACAATCGACTGGTTCAATAACCTAGATGGTAAAAGAAGACTATATGCAGCAATAGTAGCTCTTATTGTTATTGCTTTGTTAGCTTTTGCTTTATCTAAAATAAGAATCGGTGGAAATCTCATTAATTATAAAGAAATTAATATGGACTCAATAAAATTAATGGATGTTAATACAGATAAAGAATTATATACTAAATGTGATTTGATAGTAAAAAGACTAGTTGAAACATACTACGGTAACTACAAAATTTCAACTAGAACTGTAGAATTAAATGACTACTATGAACACACTAAATTAGAAGAATATAGTATTTCAAAGTCAAAATTCAATAAAAGATTTAAGACAATTATAGATGAAATGCAAACTGAAAAGAATGCAACTATAGGAAATATTAATTCATTCTATCCAATAATCGATAAAATATATACTTATTCAAATACTAATAAATTATATTTTATAAAATTTAAAACAGATGAAGATCACGTTTTAGGTGTTCAAGTTAAAGAAGATCGTTTCTATATCTTCTACATAGAATAGGAGGAAACAAATGAATCAAGATAATGAAAAATTATATATTTATTTAGCAGTTGCTGTAATTGCAATAGCATTCATATTTGTACTTGTATTGATTTGGAAACCTTCTAATGATGATCTGTTAGAATCAATCAATTACATAGGAGATGCAGAAGAATATAATGAAGTACAAACAAATAATTATAAAAGTGTTTTAGAGGGATTGTTACAAGTTAATAACTATGATCAATTATTCGAAAAAGTTGATAAAAAATGGTTAGAAGACAATTCATATACCAAAGAAAGCTTATATAATTTTTTAATTGAAAATGGAATTATTTCTAATAATGTTCCACTAATAAAAGATACTACAATAGTAAATGGACAAGATTCTACGTATTATAGATTTCAAATACAAAATGAAAAAGGAAATTTAAGATATGTATTAATTAACGAAAGTCAATCAAATGACTATACTATCTCTTTTGAACAAAAAGGAGTAGCAAGTATTGAAGGAAAAGAGTATAAAGATGTTATAGATGGTGTTACTTACACTTTAAAAACAAAAGCAGCTCTTGAAAATTTAATTCAATATGAATTAACAATTGAAAGTACAAGAGAAGATACAATTACTTATGACCTTTCTGCTGTAACTAATGTATTTCTTATGTTAAAAACTGGAGAATCTATAATGCCGATAGATATTACTTCAAGAGAAGTTAATATATACGAAGTTCAAAATGGTGGAAAAATTTCAGTAGATTTAACATTTAATTTATCATTAGAAAAAATTAGCAATATTGAAAAGATGCAATTATTCCATGTTTATGATAGAGATGGAGAAAAAATGATAGAAATTGATATGTTAGGCGGTGAGAACTAGTATGGGAATAGCAAGTTTAGCAGCAAAAGCTGCATCTAAAGTTGCCAATAAGGCAAAAGAAGGTATAAAAAAGAAGCTAAAAGGCGAAGATGACGGCGTTAAAGAAGCAGTAAAACAAAGAATAAAAATGTTCCTAATTGTTAAAGTTGGTATTCCACTAGCTGGCTGGACAATTATAGTTGCTGCAATTAGCTTGGTAATGGGAAAAATCTTTGGAGATTCGAATACTAGTATTTCTGTTGCCTCAAACAAAATTAAAACAAGTATTGAGTCAGGAACACTTCAAGGAGACAAAGATCAAATTGAATTTGCTTCTAACTTAGAAAAGCTATACGGAAGTTGCATTGGATTTACTGTTTCTCAATTAGATACAATTTATGATGATACTATAAAAGACTTAGAAGGCAAAGATGCGACTATAAGAGAAACATATACTTCTAATTATGGTACTTTAACTACTGATAATAAAAACGAAATTGTAGATAAATATAATGAAGTTAAAGACAAAGAGGATAAAGGGGATAAAGATTATGACATAATCAATTTCTATAATTTATCTAGAGAAGGTAAATTTAAAAATATGATTAGCCCATATGATAAGAAACCTATATACAAACACATTTTACTTACAGAAAAATACAATTTCAATAATATCAAATGGAAAGCATATTATCATAATTCAGATGAAGTAAATGATGTATCAAAGGATAACATGAAATATGATACTACATATGATTTATTATATCCATCTGCAAATTCAAATGTTAAAGATTTAATAAATCTAGTATCTCCATATTTGCTATCATCTAGAATTCCGCTTTCATTCTTAGCAGGATCTATGTATAGCACATCTGAATCAGATCAAAGCATAGGTGTTTCATGGGCAGAACATGAAGCAAATCTTGATCAAGGAAAAAACAATGAAATAGGAAACTTTACATATGAAATAATAAAACATGGTGGAAGTAAAATTGTTATGAATCAATATAATCTTGAGTCAAGAACAGTTTCATCATATTGGTTAGATTATGATACATATAATTGTAAAGATACTATTAAAATTGAAAAATATTTAGTAGATATTGATGATGGAAATGGAAATTCCCATAAAGAAGCTCGATACAGATTTAAAAGTATAGATGATTTCACAAAAAATGAAGGAAACTTTAATGATAGCAACAAAACTGGAGAACATCAAAATACTAGATGGAATGAAAATAAAGAGGAAACACCTGAAAGAGAAACACCAGTTGGTGATCCACAATATGGATATTCAGTACAATATAAATTAGGTAGTGCAGTTGCATTTGATGTTAATGTTACTAATTCATTCAATTATCACAAATATTCAAATGAAGATGCTGATAAGAGAATTAATGAAGATATGAAGTTGAGTGAAACGCAATCTAGATATATGAAAGTAACTGGTGGTACACATTTAACAGAAGAAGAACTTAATAATTACACTTCAGATCAATTAAAAGCATTAGCTAATGATGGTGGAGGTACAGATGGTAACTATCCACAAACATTAACTGTACCTATAACATATACTTGTGATTTCGGATGGAGAAATGATATAACAAGATATTGGAGTGACTCAATTTCAGCACAACCATTATCACAAACCAAAACATTATTAAGTACAAGCAATGTAATTACATATAACAAAAATGAAGATGGTGATCCATCAATGGACACTATTGCAGAAGCAGACTTTAATGCTGATACTGAAAGTAAAAATTATTATGATAGATTTGCAGATGCTGAAGGAACAGCAATGAATAATATTGATTTGTTAAATTCAAATCCAAAAATATTCATAAAATACTGTGACAACAGTAGCAAATATTCAAAATATGTTGGTTACAATAGAGCTAACTATGCATATTCACAAGGTATTTCATATTTAAGAAAATATTTAAAACAATTAGAAAAAGATAATAATGGTGCTTTACCATTTGTATATGGAGCAACATTTGGATTTGATGTAAATGCTACAGCAAATTCAGGAATATTTGGAGCTTCTGGAATGGCACTATTAAGAGAATATATAAATACTTGGGAACCTGTTAATAATTATATGAGAACAGAGTCTGGAGCTCCTACAACAAATGAAGAAGATTGTAAATATTATCTAGTATTTATTGATAGTGTTGGAGTTCCTACTGTAGGTTATGGTATAAATATTAATGCGCATTTTGATAAAATAGTTGAAGCAATGTCTAACTTAAGTATAGACTTCCCATATAGTAGTGCATCAGAAATAAAAGGTAAAGTACAAGCTGGCGAAGCAGTACTTATGGATAAAGCTGCTATCGATTCAGTACAAGAAAAATTACTTCAAAAATTTGTAGATGATGTTAAAAGTTACACAAGTGGTATTGAATTAACAGAATACCAATTATTTGCTCTAACAGATAGAGCATACAATGGATGGAATCCAATTCATGGAAAAACATTTAGCCAAGCTTATGGAGAATATTGGAATCAAGAAAAAGATGATAAATATAAAGCTTTATATGAAAAGTATAAAGATAATCAAACAGCAAAAGATTCGATTGTAGCTGAAATAGATTTTAACAATCCACTATATGTTAACTTTATGAAATATACTACTGGAAACGCAGAAGTTGAAGCTGCAAATGGTGGATGGACAACAAGAAGAAATTCAGAATTTATCTTATTCTCTGGAGGATATTTCCTAGGTGGATATAGTAAAAATGAAATGTTAAAATTCTGGACACAAGCAATGTCACCTGGTAATATTAACTTATATAAAGCTGATGGATCAATCGATGAAACAGCATGCTACAATTTACAATTATGGTATGAACAATACTGGTTTTCAAATAAATTCCATGCTGGTCCAAATTTGAAATACTATAGAAGTATTCCTACCGGAGGTCACAACAATGACCCATTAGGAGCATTAAATCCAGAGATGCTTGCTAAATATGAACCACCTGCAGAAAGAGGATTAAGATATCAATGTTCATGGTGGTCATGTGTAAGAGCAAATATGTTCTTAGTAGATAACAATACAGGAAAATGGCTATATGGTACACCTAATGGTAAAGATGTTGCTTCTATGAAAGCAGCAGAACTTGGATTACCATATAACACAAATATAGATAACTTAAGACCAAATTCATTAATTTCATGGACAAGTGCATCAGCACCTCAGTATGGACATACTGGATGGGTTGAAGCTGTCTATGGAGATACTTATGTTACATCAGAATGTGGCGGCGGTGAAACTTGGGGTGGTGTAATACTACGTTCTAAGAGCGCTGATAGAGGTAAATTTGTTGGATCTGTATGTTTAGAAGATTTAATACATTAATATTAATTAAGAAAGGATGTCTATATGGATAATAAGAAGAAATATTTTATTATAGCTAGTGTAGTAGTACTTATAATATTAATAGCTATCATTATAGTAAATAATAATAGAAAAAAAGGTGCAACACATTCAGATGAGCTAAAAGATGAAATGATAGATTATGTAGTAGAAAACAATAAGGTTTTAAGAAAAATTTCAGACTTTTCAAATTTGGGATCAATAAAAACTTGTGTTCAAATTTATTACCAAAGCTTAATATTAACTAATCAAGAAAACAATGAGTACGCTCTAATGTCAGAAGGAGATAGTGAATATTATAAGAATAAACTATATAATATCTTAAGTGATGATTATATAGAAAAAAATAAAATCACTAAAGATTCATTACATTATGATAAACTAGTAAAGGATTTTTATGTTGAAATTTTATCATTATATAAAGTATCAGAATTTGAAGGAGACGAATATTCAAGTTTTGGAAATGTAGATGTATATATAGTTAACGGAATAATGAGAAATGAAGGAGACAAATCTGGTGAAATGTTTTCAATGGCTTTAGCCACAGATAATGTAAATAGAACTTTTAAAGTTTGGCCTTCAGATTATGTTGAAATAAGCAAATATACAGATTTAAAAGCTGGAGACAAAGTTGATTTTGTAATCCCTAAAGAAATAGAAGCTAATGATTATAATAAGTTTAGCACAAACTTTACTAGCAATGATGATTTAGCTAGAATGGAATTTAATACTGTTGTAGATTTAATATCATATGATACAGAAAAAGCATATGAATTATTATCTGAAGATGGTAAAACAGCTTTTGGATCATTAAGTGAATTAGAACAATTTAGAGATGAAAATAGATCTAAATTATTAACTATGAGCTATGATACAAATACACTAAAAGTAGAAGATGGAGTACTAACACTAGACTGTTATGATTCCAGCTATACATTTAAAATATCAATTGTATTTGATGAATTCTCATCATTTACATATTCAATAGAAAAAATAAAATAGTGTAATTTCAAATAATAGAGAAGATGGTCTTAAAAAGACCATCTTTTTTATATTCAGAACGTTAATATGCCAATTTAAGCTGTTTTTAGTAATAAAGTGAATAAGATTAAAGATTATAATCTAAAAGTGATAGAAATTCAAATATGGCAAAATCATATCAAGCAATTATTAAGTTGACATAATCACAAGTTTGTGGTATAATAATTATCCAATACAACATAGAAATTCAGAAAAATAATTATTAAAAGGAGGAATGGCCTATGGCTAATAAGCACGAGGGAACGAGTAAAGTATGTTGCAAAACATGCCCATTTATTGTTTATTCTAAACAAGATAAGGATGGAAGATTTTGGTGTCAATATGAAAGAGACTATATAAGACCTTGGTGGGTATGCGTAAATCATCCAGAAAAAGATAAAAAATAGAAAGTGAAATTTTCACTTTCTTTTTTATGTATATCACAATTTAAACTATTGCATAATAAAAATAAATATTATATAATTTAATGTAGGTATTAACCAAAAGTATGAAGGAGGTTAAAAGCAATAATTTGCTTAAAAAGTATTATGGAAGAAAACAAAAAAACTACAAAAAAAAGAAATAGTTCTAGAGCACCTAGAGCCAAAAAGGTAGAACTAACACTAGAAAATCTTAAAAATATTCAAGAGACACAACAAGTCCTAGATATGATGATTGAATCTATAGATGAAAATCTAAATATGATAGGAAGAATTGGAAAAGATGTAAAAGCAATTATTCCAAGAGAAGAAGCTTCAAGTGTTGTTGGAGATGATGGAATGGTTGAAGAAAGATTCATCTTAAACAAAAAAGGTAAAGTTTTACCAGTATGCATTAAGGAAATAATTGAGACAGATGGTGGAGTAGAACTTGTAATGTCTAAAAGAATATTAGAATTAAAAGTTAGACGTTGGATGTATATGCATCTAAAACCAGGTGTAAAGCTTAAAGGAATTGTAGTAGGTCTGAAAGATTATGCAGCATTTGTTGATGTAGGTGGAGGTGTAACTGGAATACTTAAAATCCAAGATATGTCAGACACTATGATTGCAAACTCTGCAGATATGTTTAAACTTGGTCAAAGAATTGAAGTCATTGTAAAAAAATATGACAGAGATACTGGAAGAATTGAACTTTCATATAAAGAATTACTTGGAACATTTGAAGAAAATGTTAAAGAATTCAAAGAAGGGGATATTGTTGAAGGTACTGTAAGAAACAGAATAAAAACAGGTGTATTTGTTGAACTAAAACCAAATGTAATTGGTATAGCTGAACATGTAAATGGAATTGAACCTGGACAAAAAGTATTAGTAAGCATTAGAAAAATAAATCTTGAAAGAAAGAAAATAAAACTAATAATAATTGGTTAGAATATAGAATAAGAGTGGAGTAATCCACTCTTGTTTCATTTGTGTTACAAAAACATCAATAATTTATTAAATCTAATGAGTTTTGAATAAAATTAAGTAGCTAAACTCAAAATAATTATGTAAATATATTGCATTTAATTTTTTTATAATATATAATAATTATGATGGTTGACCAACTGCGTTAACTATCTCTGGTAAACTTACTGGAAAACCAAATTAAGTTTCAGAATTAAATTTAAGGAGAGATGAAAAATGGTAAATGATAAGGAAGTAAAAACTGCTGTATCACCTTTTGCTGCAAGAGAAGATGAGAAAAAAGTTTATGATGGAAAAGAAGGATTTGCATCAATAAACCAAATAGTT
>JAEEGL013606201.1_pt1 | contig 19800 bp, 19 predicted proteins | sample 9134231 | NCBI WGS metagenome assembly JAEEGL01 (sample SAMN16246548, study PRJNA631951) | gut metagenome | biome: gut microbiome; feature: rumen; material: fiber-attached | host: Bos | place: Iran: Karaj | collected 2018-10 | reverse complement strand
GCGGCCGGCGGCGGGCATTTTTCCGGCCGTCTCACAGCGCCGCTGTGTATTGCAGGCGGCATATGCCTGCAGCTGCTGCAGCGGGAGGGCATTACGGTGATTTCCCGCATCGCGGCCATTGGCGGTGTTCATGACGAAGGTGAGTTGACTGCCTCTACGGCGGAAAAGCCTTTCCCGGTCGTGAACGATTCCTGCGGAGAGAAAATGATTTCCCGTATCGCTGAGGCGCGCGCCCAGGGAGATTCTGTGGGCGGCGTGATCGAATGCGCGGTGCTTGGACTTCCGGCCGGGCTGGGTGATCCGATGTTTGACGGAATGGAAAACCGAATTGCCTCTGTCGTCTTTGGCATACCCGCCGTTAAGGGTGTGGAATTCGGAGCGGGATTTACGGCGGCAGAGCTGCTGGGAAGTGAAAATAACGACAGCTTCCGCGTGGAGAATGACCGCGTTGTGACAGAGACGAACAATTGCGGCGGTATTCTTGGTGGAATCAGCACCGGTATGCCGCTGGTATTCCGTGCGGCATTCAAACCAACGCCGTCCATTTCCGCGGAGCAGCTCAGTGTTAACCTGAAAACTCTTGAGCCGCAGCGCTTGAAAATCGGGGGACGGCATGATCCCTGCGTGGTACCGCGGGCGGTTCCCTGTGTGGAGGCGGCGGCGGCGGTTGCGGTATACGATGCGGTACTGCAGAGAAGAAAAGAAATGAGGCGACAGGGATGGATCTGAAAGCGTGCAGAGACGAACTGGATCGGATTGATGCGGAGCTGCTCCGACTTTTTAGCGAGCGCATGGACATCGCGGCACAGGTTGCCGCCTATAAGCAGGCGAACCATCTGCCGGTTCTGGATGCCGCGAGGGAGCGGGAAAAGCTGGCTGACATCCGGCAAAAAAGCCCGGAGGCAATCAGAGAGTATGCGGTTTTGCTTTTTTCAAAGCTGATGGAGCTGAGCCGCATCTATCAGTCTCAGCTGCTGGCGATCGGAAGTGAGCCGTCTGACAGCATGCCGACGCCATAGAGAACATCCCAAAGCAGTTTCCGGCTGCCGCCTCGGTGGCCTGTCAGGGCTCAGAGAGCTCCTGCGCACGGCGCGGACCTTTACGATATTGAAAGCTACAGCGAGGTGATCTGATGCTGAAATGCGGACTTCTCGGGAAAAAACTGGGACACAGTTACTCACCCGCAATCCACAGTATGCTGGCGGATTATACATATCAGCTCTTTGAACGCGAGCCGGAGGAACTGGGCACGTTTCTCCGCGCCGGGGATTGGGACGGGCTGAATGTGACGATACCCTATAAAAAAACAGTATTGCCCTACTGCGCTGAGCTGTCGGAAACGGCCCGGCGCATCGGCAGTGTCAATACTTTGGTGCGCCGGGCGGACGGCACGCTGTTTGGCGACAACACAGACGCCTATGGCTTTGAACGCCTGATCCGTCGCAGCGGGATACAGATCAGAGGCAGGAAAGCGCTGGTTCTCGGCAGCGGCGGCGCTTCCGTTACTGTCTGCGACGTGCTGCGCAGTCTGGGGGCCGCGGAGGTCATCGTGATCTCCCGCAGCGGACAGGACAACTATGATAATCTGGAGCGCCATGCCGATGCACAGATTATTGCCAACACCACGCCCTTGGGCATGTTTCCCGACACCGGCCGCGCTGCCGTGGATCTGCGCCGGTTTCCGGGCTGTGAAGGCGTGCTGGATGTGGTCTACAACCCGGCGCGGACGGCGCTTCTGCTGCAGGCGGAGGAACTGGGGATCCCCTGCGCCGGCGGCCTGTACATGCTGGTTGCACAGGCGAAACGCAGCTCGGAGCTCTTTATCGGCCAAAGCCTTGACGACAGCCTGATTGACGAAATCGCGCGCAGCCTGTCTGTCTCCATGCAGAATATCGTGCTTGTCGGTATGCCCGGCAGCGGAAAGAGTACCGTTGCGGCCGCTCTTGGCAAAAAGCTGCAGCGCCCTGTTTTGGAGGCCGACGCCGAGATAGCGGCGCAGGCGGAGCGCAGCATTCCGGAGATTTTTGCGGACGGCGGGGAAGAGGAGTTCCGCAGGCTGGAAACAGAGTGCCTGTCGCGGCTTGGCAAGCAATCCGGGACGGTTTTGTCAACAGGCGGCGGCTGCGTGACCCGAAGGGAAAACTATCCGCTGCTCCATCAGAACGGCATTATCCTTTGGCTGCAGCGGGATATTGCCCTGTTGCCGAGGGACGGCCGTCCGATTTCCCTGAAAAATGATCTGTATGAGCTGTACGAAAAGCGCCGCCCCTTCTATGAGGCCTTTGCGGATGCCGTGATCGACAACAACGGGACGGTTGAGGAGACGGTGAACCGGATTTTGGAGGTTCTTGCATGAAGCTGCTTGTGATCAACGGACCGAATATCAATATGCTCGGCATCCGGGAGCCGGATATTTACGGCGGGGCAGATTATCATGCCCTGCAGGAACTGGTGCAGATAACCTGTGCGGAAGAGGGGATTGAAGTCGAGTTGTTTCAATCCAACCATGAGGGAGCTATTGTGGACAAGATCCAGAATGCCTATGGGAATGCGGACGGTATTGTGCTCAATCCCGCAGCCTATACCCATACGAGTATTGCCATTTTGGACGCGCTGAAGGCAGTGGCAATCCCGACCGTGGAGGTTCACATCTCCGATGTGAAGAGCCGGGAGAACTTTCGGCAGGTCTCTTATCCGGGGATTGCATGTATAAAGACATACATGGGCCTCGGACTGGACGGATACCGCCAGGCGATTTTGTACCTGAAAGAGTATTTGAGCGAGCGCGGCGTGAGGTGAAATATGATAGCGGTATTTGTCAACATGGCGACCGTTCTGGTCGGAAGCGTTTTGGGCATCCTGTTTCGTAATCGCTTGAAGGTTGAGCTGCAGAACGCGCTGATGCGCGCCCTGGCGCTGTGCACGGTCGTGATCGGTGTCTCCAGTGCGATTCAGACAAAGGAGCTTCTGTGTCTGATCATCTGCCTGGTGTTGGGAACCGTGCTGGGAGAGCTGATTCGGATTGACGACGGCATAGAAAACGCCGGAGATACCATCAAGGCCAGACTGTTTCGCGGCAAGGTAAAAGAGAGCCGGTTTACCGAGGGCTTTGTTTCCGCCTGCATCCTGTTTTGTATCGGCTCCATGACGATCGTGGGTTCTCTGGAGGCGGGTATTAACCACAACTACAGCATTATTTTTGCCAAGAGTACGCTGGACTTTGTCTCCTCCATGGCCTTCGGCGCCGCAATGGGTCTCGGCGTCACGTGTTCGGCGGCCTTTATTTTGCTCTTCCAGGGTGGCTTGACTCTGCTGGCAGGTCTGGTGGGCCCGGCGCTGAGCACGGCTGTGGTTACGGAGATGTCCGCTGTGGGCGGCACCATCCTGATTGGAATGGCGCTGAATATGCTGGGGGCCACGAAAGAGCGAATCAAAGTGGCCAATATGCTCCCGTCGATTTTCCTGCCGATCCTGTATTTTCCTGTTGCCAACTGGCTGAGCGGCCTGTGGTAAGGCGCAAAAAACAACGAACCCCTGCACATGACTACCCGAATGTGCAGGGGTTCGTTCTATTCTTCACAGCTCTGAAGACTGCTTAAATATGCGGCCGGCCCGCTCTCATAGAGATCGTTGCCAAGACTGTCAATGGCGACAGTCAGCGGCAGATTCAGGACTTGCAGCTCGCGCACGGCCTCGCAGCCGAGATCCTCCCAGCAGAGGATCCTGGCAGACCGGACACAGGCGCCCATCAGCGCGCCTGCGCCGCCCAGCGCCGCAAAATAGACAGCGCCGTTGCGGCGGATGGCGTCATGTACGGTCGGGCTTCTGCCGCCCTTGCCGATCATAATGCACTGCCCGAGATCCAGCAGCCGCGGCGAGTAGGCATCCATGCGCCCCGAGGTGGTAGGCCCGGCCGAGCCGAATACCCGGCCTGGCGGCTCCGGCGTCGGGCCGACATAATAGATCGCGCTGCCGGACAGCGGAAAAGGCAGAGGCTTGCCGGCGTCCAGCAATTCCATCAGGCGTTTATGGGCGGCGTCCCGTGCGGTATAGACGGTCCCGGAGAGCAGCACCCTATCGCCTGCGCGAAGAGCAGCCAGCTGCTCCCTGGAAACAGGCGTCTCCAATCGATACTCCATGGCACACCTCACAGTTCTCCGCTTGCACGGCGGGTCACATGGCAACTGATATTAACGGCAACCGGCAGCCCTGCCACATGGGTGGGCATGGTTTCGATGCTTACGCCGAGCGCGGTGGTTTTTCCGCCAAAGCCCTGGGGGCCGATACCCAGACAGTTGATTTCCTCCAGCAGTGTCGCTTCCAGCGCCGCATAAAAGGGGTCGTCGTTCGGCTGATCGACAGGGCGGAGCAGTGCGTGCTTGGCCAGCGCGGCGACCTTGTCGAAGGTACCGCCGATACCGACGCCCACGACGATCGGCGGACAGGGGTTCCCGCCGGCGGCCAGAACGGTGTCGAGCACGAATCGCTTGACCCCTTCCACACCGTCTGCCGGCTTCAGCATGGCAAGGCGGCTCATATTCTCACTGCCGAAGCCTTTGGGTATCACGGTCAGGCGGAAGACATCTCCTGGCACAAGCTCTACCGTGACGGCGGCGGGGGTGTTGTCCTCCGTGTTGACGCGGCGCAAAGGGTCTGCCACCACGCTTTTGCGCAGGTAGCCCTCCGTATAGCCGCGGCGGACCCCTTCATTCACAGCGTCCATGAAAGAGCCGTCAATATGGATCTCCTGCCCCAGTTCAACAAACACGCAGGCGAGGCCGGTATCCTGACAAATCGGCAGGGCGCTTTCGCGCGCGGCATCCAGATTGGAGCAGAGCGTTGAGAGCGTATCTGCGGCAAGCGGCCAGGGCTCTGATGCCGCAGCGGCATACATGGCCCGCACGACATCATCCGGCAGTTCCCGGTTGGCGCGGACACAGAGATCGGCTACCAGGCCGGTAATCTGCTCGGCAGTAACAGTTCTCATGTGACTGATTTCCTCCGAAAGAGTTTTGGATTGGTTTCCGAGAGAAGGACAGCGAGAAACACCAGAAGGAAGCCTATGAAGAGCTTGAGCGTCATGACCTCATGGTAAAAGAGGACGGAAAAGACAGCGCCGAAAACCGCCTCAAAGGTCAGGATGACGGCGGCGGTAGAAGAGGGTGTCGCTTTTATTCCCCAGGTCTGCAGAAAGAAGCAAAGCGCAGTGCACACGGCACCCATGTAGAGAATACTCCCCCAAAGTGACACGGGGATGGATACCGGTGTCGGCTCGAACAACAGGGCGCCGATCCAGCAAACGATGGCCGCGGTCGCGAATTCGATGGTGGACATGGGAAGAGCGTCGCAGCCGCCCAGATAGTGTTCGATCAAAATGATCTGCAGCGCGTAAAAGAAGCCGGAGAAAAGCGTCAGAATATCCCCGCGATTCAGACTGCCGCCTTCGCCGCTCAGGGTGATAAAGCCGATTCCCGTGATGCACAGGAGGGCAGCCAAAAGATTTGCCGCCGTGGGCTTGCGTTTATAAAAAACCCAGACCAGAAAGGGGACAAGTACGCAGTACGTAACCGTGAGAAAAGCATTTTTCCCCGGAGTGGTGTACTTCAGACCGTAGGTCTGAACGATGTAGGCGGAGACCAGACACAGCCCGATCAGCGCGCTGCCGATAAGGCTGTTCCTGCTCAGACCGCGCAGGCGCCGATTGGTGAAAAGCGCAAGCAGGAGAGCGGCAATCGTAAAGCGCATGGCGAGAATCCAGAGCGTACCGAGCGAATCCAGCGCGTTTTTGAGAATTACGAAGGAGGTACCCCAAAACAGTGTCGCTCCGAACAGGGCCAGTCTGCCCAGAAGCATACTTGTCTTTTTCATACGGCGTCACACTTCCTTGGTCATATGCGGGGCCGCGGCGCGCAGCATCAGACGCTTGACACCGATCTTTTCAAACTGGATTTCGACCAGATAATCCCCGCCCATAGGCGTCATTTTTGTGATAACCCCGCTGCCGAAAGCCTTGTGCCGCACGGAATCACCCAGGGTAAATGAGGGCGCAGCCGCCGCAGGCGTATGCTTGACCGCAGTCGGTGCGGACACTTTATAGGCTTTGTCAGGCTGGGCACGGTAGGCAAAGCCCAGGTCACGGCCGGTATCCCGGTACCCGTAGCCCTTCGGCACATTCTTGTGAATATGCTCTTCCGGAATCTCGTCCGCAAAGCGGGAGACGCGATTGGCGGTGGTGCGGCCAAAGAGCATCCGCTGCCGCGCACAGACCAGATAGAGCTGCCGCTTAGCCCTGGTGATTGCCACATAGCACAGCCGCCGCTCCTCCTCCATTTCCTCCGGCTCGCCGATTGTCCGCATACCGGGGAAAATGCCTTCCTCCATCCCCACCAGAAACACAGTGGGGAATTCAAGTCCTTTCGCGCTGTGCATGGTCATCATGACGACGCAGTCAGAATCCCGGTCATAGTTATCCAGGTCGGTGTAGAGGGCCACATTTGCCAGATATCCCTCCAGCGTGGTGTCGCCGGATTCCTTGATATAGGACAAGATACTGCTCTTGAGCTCTTTCACGTTCTCCGCGCGGGTGGCATCTTTCGGATCGTCCGACTGCTCCAGCGCCAGCAGATACCCGGTTCTCTCCAGCAGCTCGTCGTACAGCAGATCCGGCGTGTTGTTTTCGGCAAAGGCTCGCAGCTCCCGAATCAGCCGGACGAACTGCCGCATCCGGACGGCGGCGCGGGAGAGCGCCGCGTACTGATCCGCACGGCTGAGAATCTCAAACAGACTGACGCCCTCTGCGGCGGCAAGCTGACGGGCGGTCTCTACGCTGCGCTCGCCGATGCCCCGGGGCGGGCTGTTGATGATCCGCGTCAGACGCAGATCGTCTGCGGGGACGGCAATCACATTCAGGTAGGCCAGCAGATCCTTGATTTCCGCGTGATCGAAAAAGCGGGTACCGCCGATGATGCGATAGGGGATACCCTGCCGCTTGAATGCGAACTCTATCTGGTTTGATTGAGCATTCATGCGGTAGAGTATCGCATGATCCCGCCAGTTCGCCCCCTGACTGTACTGCGTGAGGATGGTTGAAGCGACATACTGTGCTTCCTCATGCTCATTGTCCGCGCAGTACAGCTCAATCTGCGCGCCGCTTCCTTTGTCGGTCCACAGTTCCTTGCCCTTGCGGCCCAGATTGTTCCGGATGACGGCGTTTGCTGCATCCAGAATATGGCCGGTGCTGCGATAGTTTTGCTCCAGGCGGATGGTTCGGCAGTTACTGAACTGGCTTTCAAAGGACAGAATATTCTCGATTGTGGCGCCGCGAAATTTGTAAATACTCTGATCATCATCGCCGACCACGCAGATATTCCCCCAACCGTTGGCGAGCGTGGAGGCCAACAGATACTGCAGATGGTTGGTATCCTGGTATTCGTCGATCAGCACATATTGAAAGCGGCGCTGCCAGTATGTGCAGACGTCCTCATGTTCCTGCAGGAGCTTGACGGTGAAAAAGATCAGATCGTCGAAATCCATGGCGTTGGCGGCAAACATGCGGCGCATGTACTCCGCATAAAGATCGCCGATTTTCACCCTGCGGATATCCGAAGAGGCTTTCGCCTCCCGGCGATAGTCCTCTGCGCTGAGACAGCGATCCTTGGCGCGGCTGATTTCCGCAAGGACGGATCGGGGCGGAAAAACCTTCTCGTCCAGATCCATATCCCGCAGGATGCGCTTCATCAGGCTCTGGCTGTCAGCTGTGTCATAGATGCTGAAGCTGGCGGTAAAGCCGAGCTTTTCCGCATCGCGCCTCAGAATCCGAACGCAGGCGGAATGAAACGTGCAGGCCCAGATGTCGTTTGCCGTGGGGCCAAGCATCCGCTCAAGGCGCTCCTTCAATTCATCCGCTGCCTTGTTGGTAAAGGTAATGGCAAGGATACGCCAGGGCGCCACCGGATCAACTGCCGCCGCCCTTTCCGCCTCGGTACCTCCTGCGAGAAGCAGCTGCAGCTGCCCCTCGTCTGCATCGTCAGGAAGCTCGCTGCAGTCGGAAGCGCGGCCATATTTCAGGAGGTTGGCGATGCGGTTGATCAGCACGGTCGTCTTCCCGCTGCCGGCGCCGGCCAAAATCAGAAGGGGGCCTTCTGTCGCCATTACCGCTTCCAGCTGTCTGTCGTTCAAACCGGGAAAGTCGGCGCGGATGAGTGCTCTGCGTGCCGCAATATAGCGTTTTTCAAAATCATTATTCATATCTGATATTTTATCACAGACCACAGGTTTTCACAAGGCTGGAAAAATAGCCGGATCTTCGGGATGAAAGCGGGGGAAGATTGGTAAAATATGCAGGAGAGTATTGCTGTTGCAATCTGTCAAAATATACGGTATTATGAACTAAACGCTATGACAGTGGGATGCCTCTATGGATAAGACCAACCGTTTTCTCAAGAGAATAGGAAGAGAATTGAACAATCCCCGGTATATCAAGCCGCTGCTGATTCTCATCTGCTGCCTGGCCGTGCTTCTGTCTGGGATGATTGTGGCGGCCGGCCTGCAGGCGCAGAAACGGCGTACAGTGCAGATGCAGCAGGCGAGCGCGGAAGCTGCGGAGATGAGCGCAGAAGAACCGGAAGCGGTTCGGGAAAAACTGCCCGCGGTACTCACAGCCTTCTCATCCCGGGAGGAGCTCTCCCTTCTTGTCTGCGATGCAGATGGCTTGCCCATTCAGGGGCAGCGGTTTTTGCTGTCTGTGACCTACCCGGGCGGCGCCGCTTATACCCTTGAAACTCAGGAGGATGGCTGCTGCCTTGTATCCGGGCTGCCTGCCGGTGAGTATTCGGCGGTGCTTCTGGAGTCGGACGACTACGACGCGGCGGGGCCTATATCCTGCCGGATCGAAAGCGACTGGGACAGCAGAACTGCAGTGAGCGGGATGGCGGTTTTGGATGAAAACGGGAATCCGCGTTACCGCTATCGGGTTCTTCTCGGGCCTGGTGGCTTTCTGCTGTCCAATATCACTCATTCCGAGAGCAGGGTGCTGCCCGTTGACTGCGACGGGGACGGCGTGCCGGACTATGGGATCAACTGCGTCGCATCGCAGACCGCTGCCGACGAGAGCGGCCGGATGCGGACAGGGATCGGATACAGTCATCGGGTGAGGCTGTACCGGGAGGACAATTCGCCGGTTTCGGACTATGCCATTGAGGCGATTCCCATTACCACACAATCCGAGACGGTCAGCGGCTGGCAGATGCTTGACGGGAAGAGCAGTTACTACAATGCCTACGGCTATCGGCTTACGGGGCTCCAGCGGATTGACGGGAAGCTGTATTATTTTGATCCGGACGGCACCCGAGCGAGGGCTGTCGGGATAGATATTTCCTATTACAACGAGAATGTCGACTGGGAGGCTGTAAAGGAGCAGGGGATTCGTTTTGCGATTGCCAGGATCGGCGGGCGCGGCTGGAGCACCGGCTCTCCTTATGGGGATCTGCGTTCGCATGAATATTTGATGGAAGCGCAGCGCGCGGGGATCCAGGTCGGCGTATACTTCTATTCAACCGCGATCAATGTCCGTGAGGCGATGGAGGAGGCGCAGTTTGCGCTGAAGGAGCTTGACGGAATTCAACTGGATTTGCCGATTTTTATCGACGTTGAATTCTCCGGCGATTATCCTAAGGGCCGCGCCGACCGGCTGACTGCCGCGGAACGGACAGAGATTATCTGCACCTTCTGTGAGACGGTAAGGCATGCCGGGTATCGGGCGGGGATCTATTCCGGGCAGTATTTCTACCAGAGAAATCTGTACTATCCCGCCCTCGCACCCTACACCATATGGATGGCCAACTATGTGAACTACGGCGGGCTTCCGGATTTCAGCGCACATTATGATATCTGGCAGTTTACCGAGCGGGGGACGATTGCCGGCATTCCCGGCCGCGTGGACATCAATGTAATCTTTTGACCGAAACCGCTGACGCCTGTCAGGCTCGGCGGTTTCGCCCTGTATTCGTGCAAGAAGTGCTTGCCATTTGCGGGGAGAATGTGATAACATGACAAGCTGAAATCCATAACAGGAGCGGCGGCCGCCAGGCCGCCAGAGCATCAAGATGTCAGATTTAAGAAGCGAAATACAGCGCCGCAGAACCTTTGCAATTATTTCTCACCCGGACGCGGGAAAAACGACCCTGACGGAAAAGCTGCTGCTGTACGGCGGAGCCATCCAGCTGGCGGGTTCCGTCAAGGGAAAGGCCACTGCCAGGCATGCCGTGTCCGACTGGATGGAGCTGGAGAAGCAGCGCGGGATCTCAATCACGTCGTCCGTGATGCAGTTTGAATATGAGGGCTACTGCATCAACATTCTGGATACACCGGGACATCAGGACTTTTCGGAGGATACCTATCGCACTCTGATGGCGGCGGATTCCGCCGTGATGGTGATCGACGCGGCCAAGGGGATTGAGCCCCAGACGAGAAAGCTCTTCAAAATCTGCGCCATGCGGCATATTCCGATCTTCACCTTTATCAATAAGCTGGATCGCGAGGCGCGCAGCCCCTATGAGCTGATGGAGGAGTTGGAAAACGAGTTCGGAATTGGCACCTACCCGGTGAATTGGCCCATCGGCTGCGGGCAGGAGTTTAAGGGCGTATATGACCGCGAAAAACGGGCAATCCTGGCTTTCAACGAATTCCACCGCGGGCAGAGACGGATCCACGCCATCGAGTGCAGGATGGACGAGACCGATAAGCTGGACGAATTGATCGGCCCGCGCCTGCGCGGCACGCTGGCGGATGATATTGAGCTGCTGGACGGAGCCGGCTACGAGTTCGATCTGGAAGCGGTGCGCCAGGGGGTGTTGAGCCCGGTGTTCTTTGGCTCCGCGCTGAACAATTTCGGTGTCGAGCCATTCCTGGAGAGCTTTTTGCAGATGACAATGCCGCCGCTGCCCCGGGCGTCCGGCGAGGAGCTCGTGGATCCCTTTGATCCTCGGTTCTCCGCCTTCGTGTTTAAAATTCAGGCCAATATGAACAAGGCCCACAGAGACAGAATCGCTTTTATGCGCATCTGCTCCGGGCGCTTTGAGCGGGATAAAGAGTATTTCCATGTTCAGGGCGGCAAGACGCTGCGCCTGGCCCAGCCCCAGCAGCTGATGGCCCAGGAGCGGGCGATCATTGACGAGGCGTACGCGGGGGATATTATCGGCGTGTTTGACCCCGGCATCTTTTCCATCGGGGATACCATCTGCGAGAAGGGTATGGATTTGTGTTTCGAGGGGATTCCCACCTTCGCACCCGAGCACTTTGCCGCTGTTGAGCGGGTGGATACCATGAAGCGCAAGCAGTTTGAAAAGGGTATCCTGCAGATCGCGCAGGAGGGCGCCATTCAGATTTTCCATGAGCCGCATACGGGCGTGGAGGAAGTGATCGTAGGGGTTGTGGGCGTGCTGCAGTTTGAAGTGCTGGAATACCGCCTGAAGACCGAGTACGGCGTCGATATTCGCCGACGTGCCATGCCTTATGAGCTGATCCGCTGGGTGGAAAACGAGGATCTTGATATCCGCTTCCTGAACCTTACCAGCGATACCAAATGGGTGCAGGATTTCAAGGGGAACGATCTGCTGCTGTTCACCTCGCCCTGGTGCGTCAACTGGGCGCTGCAGAAGAATGAAGGCCTGCGTCTGCGTGAGTTTAACAGAGACTGAAAGGATTGTGCAGTATGGCGGGAAGTATTCGGATAGAGCGATTTCAGGACAAGAACGCCGCGGATTTTACCAGCAGCCTTGCCGATCCGGAGAGCAGGCTGGACTCGGGCGGCGGCACAGCGTTCTGCGGGGCCATGGCGGCCTCGCTGATGGCGCGGGCGGCGGCGCTGACCGCGAAATCCGGCGCCGGAAGTGAGAGACTGGAGTATATCGAGCGCAACGCAGAGATCCTGCGCAAGTATATGGTGCATCTGATCGACGAGGATGTGCGCAGCCGCGGCCCCCTGCGCAGGGCAAACCAGGAGGGTGATCCCCAGCACATCAGTGCGGCAAAGGAGACTGCGGTGTGCATCTGCAATGAGATTGTGGGAATGTCAAGCAAATGTCTGGAGCTTTTGGCGGAGCTGGCGGCGTTCTGCGCGCCGGAGGCCGCCCATTACGCTGCGGAAAGCGCGGAGCTTGCCATGGCGGCGATGAAGTGCTCCATGCAGTATATCCTAAACATGAGCAGTCAGAGCGATGATGAAACCTATCGCTTCGTCAGCCGGAGAGAACAGGAGCTTATGCTGGAACAGTTTACACCACTGTATGGGGAGATCCTCAAACGTCTGGCCAGGTGAGATGCGGCAGTGACCGGAAAGCAATCATGGAAGCGGATAAAATACATGTGAAAACAGTAATACTTCCGCTGTGCAATTTGAACGATGGATGCGCCCGCGATTTTTCGCGGGCGCTTTTGCCTGTAATGCAGCGGATTCCTTTTCAAATTCCTCATATCGTGTGCCAAACTGTTGGTGTAACGCAGAAAAGATTTTAACCTTTAACCGAGCTGCTTTGTTGTCAAATGTATCGGTTGACAGCAAGACAAACGATGCTTCGATTGCTTTTGCTGTACGATACTCAGTATAATGATGCGGTATCCCGTGCGGCTTGTGAACCCAGACAGGAAGGAGGGGCTTTGGTATGGCAAAGCTCATGTCTGTTATGCGCCGGGTACTGCAGCAGTATGCTGACAGGCGCGTGCCGAAGGCATCCGCAGCGATGTCCTATCATCTGACCATGACCCTGTTCCCGCTGATTATCTGTCTGTACGCCCTGCTGGGGGAGAACTACCGGAGCGCACTGCAGATTCCGGACTTTGTGGAGCAGTTTCTGAGCGCGGACACGACGCGGCTGCTGCACAGTTTTCTGCTGCATGTGGCAACCAGCAACAGCAAAGCGATTCTTTTCGCCGCGCTGACGGTGCTTGTTACGTCCTCCTCGGCGGCGGTGCGCACCCTTGTGGGCACCATCGGTGAGATGCAGGGCGGCAGACGCTTTCAGGGACTGACGGATCTGCTGTTCAGTGTGCTGCTTTCCCTGGCATTTCTGGCTGCCGTCTATTTTGCTGTGCTGGTTATGCTCACCGGACGCAGTTTTTTGGAGGCGCTCAGCGGATATTTTCCCTTTATCAACGGAAAAACCTCGTGGCGCTGGCTGCGTTTTCTCCTGCTGGCAGGGATTGAATTGGTAATCTACTGGGGAATATATGAGGTGTCGCGGCGCGGCAGCGACACCTGCTCGACCCTGCCGGGGGCGATCTTTGCCGCGGCGGCCATAGTGGGAATGAGCTATGTGTTCTCCGTCTTCATTGCCGCGTCCGCCCGATACCCTCTGGTCTATGGCTCGCTTGCCTCCCTGATCCTTCTGATGTTCTGGCTGTATCTCAGCTGTCAGATTATTTTTCTGGGCGCGGCGTTGAATGTGGCGCTGCGGGATTCCCAGGCGGGCGGGCAGAAAAAGCGATAAGGCACTGCCAAGGCAGTGCCTTACACGTCAATCAGGATGACCTGCACATTGTTTCGCTGGGCATAGAGAATGGTGTTCATCGTGCCGCCGGGGGATCCGTTGTAGCAGGCAAGGAGCAGGGAGGAGCGATCCACCATATAGCGGTTGCGGCGCATCATACAGTCAGGCGTGTATGTGATTTGGAGAACCGTCACCGTGTCGCAGCTGTCCAGCAGCCGGTTATAGCGCCTGCGCTGCTGCGCGTTCCACTTATCCGGCTGGGTGCCGCAGGGGATGGCAGCCTCCAGTGTGATGTCCGGATGACTGCTGCGCAGAGCCAGGACCGCATCTGCAAAGAGCATATCGCAGCCGACGGCCATGCCGCAGATGAAATGCCGATAGCCCGCCGCATAGATTCCTTCCAGCCGCGAGGCGATTTCCTCTCGCAGGGCCGCGCAGCGAGGATCGTGTTCATTTGTACCCCATGGCAGCTTTGCCGGGCGGTGCCCGGTAAAGCAGCAGCTGATTTCCCGCTCTCCCATGCCGGCCTCCCAATACTTGATGCTGTACTCAGTATATACGGAAAAATAGTACTTGTCAAAAGAATGCTGCGGTGCTATACTATGGTCATCTTCAGGGCAGGGTGAAATTCCCGACCGGCGGTATAAGAGGCGCCAATACGGCGTCACTTGAGTCCGCGAGCCGAATGGCACGACCCGGTGCAATCCCGGGACCGACAGTACAGTCTGGATGGAAGAAGATCGGAAAAGCAGCTGGCTTTCCGTATGATTCCGTTCCTGCAGTTCCGTGCCCGAAGATGACAGATCTTCGGGCACTTTTTTTGGAGGTAAATCATGGAAAATCTCAAATTTGTCGCGGTTTGTCTGCTCGTTTTTGCCGGCCTGTTTCTTGTTGCCTGGCTGCTGGAGAAGGGGCTCAGCAAAAAGAGGAAGACCTTGTCTGACACGCACTACATCACCTACACCGCAATTTTCTCCTGTATGGCGGGTGTGCTGATGCTGGTGGAAATCCCGCTCTTTTTTGCTCCGGGATTTTATAAAATGGATTTGAGCGAGCTGCCAATCTTAATATGCACCTTCTATCTTGGGCCGGTTGCGGGTGTGATATCTGAGCTGCTGAAGGTTTTGATCAAGCTGCTCCTGAAAGGGACGTCGACGGCTTTTGTAGGAGACTTTGCCAATTTCGCCGTGGGCTGCTCCTTTGTACTTCCCGCCAGCGTGATCTATCACGCCAGACCCTGCAGGAAGTCAGCCCTGCTGGGGCTGATCGCAGGCACCCTGACGATGACGGTGTTCGGCAGCGCCTTTAATGCGATCTATCTGCTGCCCAAATTTACCCAGCTGTTCGGTATGCCCATGGACGTTATCATCGGCATGGGGACGGCAGTCAACAGCGCGATACACAATGTCACCACCTTGGTGCTCTTTGCCGTGGTGCCGTTTAACCTGCTCAAGGGCATTGTGGTATCCGCATTGACCTTCTTGCTGTACAAGCGCGTTTCGCCGATTCTCCACAAAGGAGATCAGCAGGGCCGCGGGAAAACAGTTTCCGACGGCTGATGTGCGATTATGCTGCGGCGCGGCTTTTCAGACAGTGCCGCAGCCGCCCAAGGCTCAGCGCGAAATTGACCAGCTCTGTGCCGGCAAGCACGATGAGGTAGCCGGCCAGCCCGTAGCGCGGCAAAAGCAGCCGGACCAGCAGCAGCCCTAAAAGCGAATCAAAGATGTTGATGCCCATGCTCCATACCTGCTGCCCCAACCCCTTCAGGCAGCCGTCAACCATCATGTCGGTGTACATCACAGGAACAAGGGGGGCGAGAAGCCGGATATAGGTTCCGGCTTCTCTGCTGTGGTAGACGACGAGCCCAAGCTTATCACCGAAAAGCAGCAGAAACGCGGCCGTCAGCAGGGAATAGCTGAGACTTGCCCGAAGCAGCGCCCCGGCGGTGCGTCGGATGACGGAGTCGTTATTTTGCACCTGGGCCTCTGTCAGCTCCGGTACGACGAGCTCGGCGGCCGCGGACAGAATGCAGGAGGGAAAGGCAAGAACGGGCAGGGCCATGCCCTGGATGGTACCGTAACCCGCAAGCGCCCCGTCGGCCGAAAAGCCGGCCGCTTTCAGCCCCCGGGGGACCAACAGATGCTGCAGCGTATTCAGCGCGCTGCGGGCGTAGGCGGAGACCGCAAGCGGCAGCGCAATTTTCAGCATGCGTGCGGCGATCTGCCCGCTGACGCCGGGATTGTTATAGTGGCGGCGCCTGTCGTCCATGTAAAAACCGAACAGAAGCATCAATGAAAGAACATCTGCCGCGAGTCGCCCCAGGGTGACCGCGGCACAGCTTTTTTCAATATCCCCCGCCGGGGCTTTGCTCAGGCAGAACATGACCAGCAGTATCCCGGCAAGCTGTTCGAGAAGATGGACAAGGCTTGGCTTCCAGACGCGGCCGCAGGCGGTGAAGTAGCCGGAAATAGCGGCGCACAGGGAGATGCAGGGCATGGACAGCGCTGCGATGCGCAGCGACAGAACCGTGCGCGCGTCCCGAATCCACAGAAAGCCCAGAGGCCGGGCCAGAGACCAGAGAATGACGGCGGCTGCCAGCCCGAAAAGCAGCGCGTAACCGAGACAGCGGTGAATTGCCTCCCGAATACCGGCCTGGTTCTGCCGTCCCAGCTCTTCAGAGACCAGCCGTGTCGCGGCAAAGCGTATGCCGGATATGGCAAAGGTAGCGCCCAGATTGGTCACCGAAAGGGTCAATTGATACAGGCCGATTCCGGCGGAACCGATGCGCCCTGCCAGCCATGCCTGAAAGGCCATCCCGATGCAGTTCATCAGAAGGGAGGAAAAGGTGAGCAGGATCGTGTTGTATAAAAGTCTGTTGCGCTTCATCCGCAGCTCTCCCTTCCGGCACCCCATGTGGACAGTCTATGCATTCAGGGCGAGCTTTTGACCAGGCGGCGTTCAGCTTTTTTCGGATTTTGGTTGCAATTTCGGGTAAAAAACGGTAAACTGTGAGCAAGCAGAACGAAGGGAGATCGGGAAATGATTATTACCGTAGGAAGAGAGCATGGCAGCAATGGCCATAACATCGCCCGTGCCGTGGCGGAAATGCTGGGCTATCAGTGCTACGACAAGGAAATCGTAGACAAGGCGGCGGAGGACTCCAATTTCAGCAAGGAGATTCTCAGCTCCTATGATGAAAAAAGAGTATCTCCCTATATCGTCCCAACCCCGCATTACATTGGATTGAATGAGGGGTTCCGCCTGAATATGCAGGTGGCGTCCGCCCAGTTTCAGGCAATTCGCGAGCTTGCCGAGCAGGGGAACTGCGTCTTTGTCGGCCGCTGTGCGGATTATGTTCTCCGTAAGCGGGACGACCTGGTTCGCGTGTTCATTATGGCGCCGGAGGAGTATCGTGTGAAGACCATGATGCAGCGTCGGGAACTGACGGAGGAGCAGGCAAAAAAGCTGATCAAGCAGGTAGATAAAGACCGCTCCAGTTATTACAAATACTATACCGACCAGGTTTGGGGCGATCGCGAAAACTACGAACTGTGCATCAACAGCGCCCGTGTCGGCGTGCAGGGAGCTGCAAAGGTCATCAAGGATTATGCGGAAAGTCTTGCGGCGCAGCTGCCGCCGGCCCCGGCCCCAGCTCCGGCCGGACAGACGGAAGAGGCCTGAAAAAATAACTCCCTCCTGTCAGATGGAATGACAGGAGGGAGTTTCATTTTACTCCTCAGTGGTTTCTTCTCCCGGTTCGGACTCAAGAGCCTGCTGCCGCTTCTTTGTCCAGCGGCAGGCGATGGTAAGCGAAAGAAAGCACAGTACAAAGGTTAAGGCGGCAGCGATTGCAGCGCCGGCAAGAGCACCGAGCCCCATGCCGTACTGCTTCAGACTGAAGACCAGGGAAAAGACACCGACGGCCAGCCCGGCAATCAGCGAGGCCAGCAGATTGCTTTTCGCTGTCATGGGGATGCGGCGATCCCAGATACCGGAGCGAATGCAGGAGACGCAGAGATAAACGCTCAGTACCATAAAGATGATCCATTCTCCGGCAATGGTTTTGAACGTAAAGCCGTAGAAAAAGATTTGTACGACTATTGCAAGCAGCAGAGCCCAAAAGGCCAGCCAGCAGCCGTTGTGTTCAATCTGCAGAAGCTTTTGTTCCTGCATCTCGTCCAGGTTGTTTTTCAGATTGTTCATGTCAATCTTCCTCCCAAAACAAATCGTTCAGTGTAACGCCCAGCGCTTTGCAGATCGCAATACACAGCTTAATGGATGGGTTAAAATCGCCTGACTCGATCAGACCGATCGTTTGGCGGGTGACCCCGGCTTTTTGTGCCAGCTCTGTCTGCGACATGTTGATTTCAATGCGCCGGAATTTCATTTTCAAGTTCCGCATGGTTCATCACCTCTTGACGGTTTTCAGTATAGCGCATGAGATTACAAATGTCAAGTATAAATTGCAAAAATATTTTATATTTTTTATAAGCAACGTAGAAATCGCCCTGTCGCATGCAGCAACAGGGCGATTTTTCTATTTGTTCTTGCGCAAAAGCCTTTTTGATACCGAGGAACAGGATTCCATCACATGCCCGGAAACGGCTTGCCACGCTTTTGGACGCTCAACAGACGGTCTTCCGGGACAAAGCACATTTTGCAGGGATTATCGCCGAAATGCATAAAACCGCAATTCTCTTCGCGGATCGGCTCCCAAGTGGCGAGGCCATCTCCGGAAGGGACGCCTGTTTTTGCAAAGTTGACGAAGTATTCAACCATATTTTCAGAAATCCGCTCATCAATTTCATCAAAGGGGCGCCAGGAGGTATTGAACGTATGGAAAGCATAGCGCAGATCGCCGCCGTGGAAAGCTCCGTAATGGTCTCCCGGAATCGCCCGGTCGAAGTAAAGGCCATATACAGCCGGATAAGCGGCGCGTTCCATCAAAAATGCCCATTCAACAGCAGAGCGGTAGAGATCGAGCGGCCACATGTCTTCGCTGAGAATACTGATAATGGCCGGAACGGCGTTGATTCTTCTCGTTCTTACCAGTTCTCTTGGTTCATCGGGAAGTGTATAGCCGTCGATGATCGGCGTCGCGGGGAAAACATACCTGAAATCCGATGAACTGATCCTCAGCCATGTAAGATATATCTCTTTCGCCGGGACAGTTTTCAGTTCATCCAGATTGGCCGTTCCAAAGGCGTCTTGGATTTTGCGCCAGAGCTCTTTTGCAATGGAACCGTCTTTCATCCCGAAGGCCTTGGGAAGCAGGCCCCCGCCGCTCAGCATAATGGCGCCGCGGAAAAGGCCTTTTGCCAGCGGGGACAGGATTAAACACTGTACGCTCATGGCTCCGGCGCTCTCGCCCATGATTGTCACACGGTCCGGGTCGCCGCCAAAGGCAGCAATGTTATGCTTGATCCATTGCAGCGCACAAATCTGATCCTGAAGACCATAATTCCCGGTGTGGCCGTCCCCGACAGCGGAGGAAAACGCATTAAGCCGGTATTGAATGGTGACAAGAAGTATGCCTTGCCTGCAATAGACCTCTCCATTGTATCCACTGCCGCCGGTTTCATAAGAGCCTCCGTGGATATATACCAAAACAGGCGCATTCTCAGCCCCAATCGGGGTCCATATATTCAAACGCAGACAATCCTCGCTGTAGAGTATAGCGGGCTTATCCACGATCTCATCGCAATAGAACTTCCCGGTCGCTGTTTTCTCTGCAATAAACGCATCATGCTGGCAGCAGTAGGGCGTGGGCACGGTGGCGTCATACGTGCCGATCCAGCCAGTAGTCTCTTCAGGGGGCTCCCAACGTTCCGCGTGCGCGTAACGGATGCTCTTGAACAACAAGTAGGAATCAGTTCCGACACCTTTGATATCGCCGCAGGGACAGGTTCGGTATATGTACCGCATACAATCACACCTTTCTGTTTTTGAGGGAATAAAAGAGGCTGCGTCGCCGTATGGAGCACAGCTCTCAACGTATCAATTGAAGCTGTCGGCGCTCACTTTGAAAAGCTGATCAACGCGCTCGCACAGCCGTATATGCTCCGGGCGGCTCAGCTGCGGATCTTCGGCCAGCAGGGCATTGGCCTCCTGCTGCGCGCGGGTGAGCACATCCATGTCTGCGCCCAGATCCGCAACATGCATCTCCGGCAGGCCGTGCTGACGTGAGCCGAAGAAGTCTCCCGGCCCGCGCAGCCGCAGATCCTCTTCGGAGATCTTGAAGCCGTCGTTGGTCTGACACAGAATGGAGAGCCTGGCGCGCACATCGTCGCCGTTTGCGTCTGAAACCAAAACACAG
>JAEEGL016326050.1_pt1 | contig 19801 bp, 17 predicted proteins | sample 9134231 | NCBI WGS metagenome assembly JAEEGL01 (sample SAMN16246548, study PRJNA631951) | gut metagenome | biome: gut microbiome; feature: rumen; material: fiber-attached | host: Bos | place: Iran: Karaj | collected 2018-10 | reverse complement strand
GCGGTTTGTGTTATCTTATTCATGGCGAATAGGGTGGCACCTGCCTTTCGGTTTTGTCTCGTCAACTCAACCTTAATACAGGCCACTTCTATTCGCCACTCTTTTTTCACTTACTGTCACACATCATCGTAACACCTACAGATTAGCCGGGTGTATTGGAAGCGGTTCTCCTTGCAATCTATATGATTTATGATATATTAAACAATTGAATGGAGGAGCGTTCAGAGATGGGGCTGCGTCTGTTGAAGAACATGGAGTCATTATACAACAGAATACCGAAGAAACTGACGGACGCACTATATTATGCGGCGTTTTCTTTGGTCCTTATCTATGATTACGCCTACTTGACCCGCTTTGAACGGGGCCCCTTCCGCGTACCGTATGTAATCGGAGCGGCTTTAGCAGGGATTGTCCTATGTATCCGGTTCCTCAATGTCCGGAACGAGAACAAGTATACGGTCGGGATGGCAGCACTTATGGTCCTGATCGGTCTGGGTTACTGCTTCGTCCGGCATTCCTTCTATTTCTTTGTCCTGTCCGTGTTGATGGCGGGAGCTTTACATATGGAAGACCGGAAAATCCTTTCTGTCTTTATGATGATCACAGCCACGTTCTTTGCCGTAATGCTGATCCATTATTTCCTGACCACCCCCGGCTGGGAAGCAGAACGGTTCCGCCATTTCGGCAGCATCAATACCACGGACTGCCAAAACTTGATCTTGTTTCTCTTGGCAGTTTGTCTTTTCCTTTATGAAGAACGGATCCCCTACATTGCCTTGGCGGCAATGGCGGGGATCGTACTGTGGTTCTGGCACTATACCCATGCTGAAATCAGTATGTATTGCTCCGTTATATGCCTGGTGATCGCGGCAGTGTGGAAAACTGCAGCGCTGCTCGGAGGAAAAGTCGGAGAGCATTCGCAGAAGGTTCTGGGGTATGCGCTGTCTGCCTCTTTCCTCGCATGTGCAGCCATCATGATCGGGCTGTCCTTCTGCTTTGACCCAGACAACGCAGAATGGAACGCTATCAACCAGTTCCTGCATCTGCGGCTCAGTACGCCGCATAAAATGGTCCTCCTCTATCCCCCGCGGCTTTGGGGGACCGAATTCATACAGGTCGGGTGGGGTTATGAACCCGGAATCAATTCCTGGGAACGATACCTGGAGTACGGGCTGACTTATATCGACAGCTCCTATCCCCAAATCCTCATCAATCACGGCTATCTGGTTTTTGCCATGATTCTTGGCGCGATGACCTGGGTTTCCGTTCGATACGCCCATCGTGGAGAGCTATACCGGGTGCTTCTGCTGGCAGTCCTGGCAGTGGATTTCGCAGCGGAAGGGCACATGAAAGAGCTGTCCTGCAATGTGTGGCTCCTCCTTCCATTTGCCGCGATTACCGTCCGCAGAACCAGCAGTACGGGACAGATGAAATCCGAAGTATTAAAACCCAAGACATGAGAAATGTGAAGATGGATATTCGATACTTCAAGAAGAGAATCAAAGACGTAAAAGTAAGTGACATTCTGTCGGTATTTCCTATGGCAACTGCGTTCCTGCTTCGCCCATTATTCCGGAGGAAATACCGGGATATCTGGCTGATCTGTGAAGAGAAGAGAGAGGCCAGGGACAATGGCTATCATTTTTTCAAGTACCTCTGTGAGCATCAACCTCAGCTGGACTGCGTCTATGCAATTGACAAACGGTGCAAAGATCATAAAAAAGTGGCCTCTCTGGGGAAAACGGTACATCACGGCAGCCTGAAGCACTGGATCCTGTATTTTACCGCAAAATACAACATCAGTTCTCAAAAGGGAGGAAAGCCGAATGCGGCGATGTGCGCGTTTCTGGAGTTGAATGGGCTATTCCAACCCCAGAATATTTTCCTGCAACATGGCGTTACGATCAGCAAGCTCGATTGGCTGATGGCGGATCACTGCCGATTTGATTTCTTTGTGGCGGCCACGACTTCCGAGCAAGCTTTTGTGGAAACGGCTTTCGGTTATGATCCCGACATCGTCCATCTGACCGGGTTTCCGCGCTTCGATAATCTGCATGACTGGAAAGCAAAGAAAAACCGCATTATTCTGGTTCCAACGTGGCGAAAATGGCTTCGGCTACATTCGGAAAGCACGAACCGTGAGGAAATGGACTTCCGGGGATCGGAGTTCTTGAGAAAATGGTTGGAACTGCTTACCAGCAGCAAATTGACTGCACTGATTAGGAAGTATGAACTTGACGTGGTTTTCTGCTTGCACAGACAGATGCAGGAATACACCGACATGTTCCGGGAAGCAAGCGAATGCATCACGATCCTGTCGTTCAATGATTGTGGGATTCAAGAGCTGATGAAGAGCGCACAGATGATGATTACCGATTATTCTTCTGTCTGCTTCGATATGTTTTATATGAAAAAACCGGTGATTTTCTATCAATTTGATGAAGAAGAATACCGAAAACGTCACTACGAGCAAGGCTGGTTTGATTATCATCACACTCCATTCGCTAATTCCTATCCAGACTGTTTTTCTGTGTTGGAGGAACTGGAACGGTACATTTTGACAGATTACAGAGTTCCCGAACTTTTTGCGGAAGGACACACAAAAGAATTTAGGTACTTTGATCGACGTAATTCTGAGCGGGTATATGAGGCGTTGAAAGGGTTGAAATGAGGGATTGAAGACGAAAAATCAGACCGCTGACGCCGCTTTCAGAAAAAAAAGCAAGCTCCAGGCAATGAAGGGAGTGCACTTGACCTTATCCCTTGCGTTTTTTGCCTTTGCCTGGTTTCGGTTTCGATATCACGGCGCTCTCCCGCTTAAAGAGGTGGGCTTCCGCTACAATTACTATGTGATCCTGGCCTACGGTGTGTGTCTGCTGTTTTTCCTGCGTACTTACAGCGCTTATCTCCTGGGCTACAGTCGGATCCGAAGCATGGTTTTCGCGCAGTTCATCTCCCAGCTCTTCAGTGCTGCGATCCTGTATTTTGCCGTTTCCTTAGCTTGGAACCGATTCGACCGCCCATTGGCATTTCTCTTGGTTCTTCCCGCACAACTGCTGTTGGATATGATTTGGTCTTACCTGGCTAATGCGTATTATTTCCGCCTCAATCCACAGAAAAAGACGGTCCTAATCTATCGGGCACCGCTGGATAAACTCCGCTTTGGAAGCATTCGGGGGAAGCCTACCGAACGCCAGTACAGGATCACCGATGAGATCATGTATAACGGCAACTTCGATGAGATCCGCGACCGGCTTGAGGGATACGATGCGATCTTCGTTGCCGGGGTGAACTCCGCATGCAGAAACGGGATCCTGAAATACTGTAAGGAAGAGAACATCCCCGGCTTTTTCCTGCCCCATATCGGCGACACGATCATGCAGGATGCGCGGCATATCCGATCTTTTAATTCGCCGGTCCTTTACGTAGAACGGAAAATACTGAATCCGGAGTATGCGTTTGTCAAGCGAGCTTTCGATATTGCCGCCTCCCTTTTGGGAGTGATCCTGTTCAGTCCTGTCATGCTGATCGCCGCGATTGCGATCAAAGCGGACGACGGCGGCCCGGTGATTTACTCCCAGATGCGTCTCACAAAGGATAGCCGTGAGTTTCGCATCCTGAAATTCCGCACCATGCGTGTGGACGCAGAAAAAGACGGCGTGGCGCGCCTAAGCACCGGAGAGGGGGACGACCGCATCACCTCGGTGGGGAGAGTCCTTCGCAAATTTCGGCTGGATGAGTTGCCACAGTTGGTCAATATCCTCCGGGGAGATATGAGCTTTGTCGGCCCTCGCCCGGAACGGCCGGAAATTGCACAGCGGTATTATCAGACGATGCCGGATTTCGCCCTGAGGCTTCAGGTCAGGGCCGGCCTCACAGGTTATGCCCAAGTCTATGGTAAATACAATACAGATCCCTATGAAAAGCTAGCCTTCGATCTGCTCTACATCAACCGCATGAGTATTCTGAACGACATCCAACTCCTGCTGGCAACATTCCCTGTTCTGTTCAGCCGCGAAAGCACCGAGGGCGTTGCCCCGGGTACGGTGACGGCGATGGAGCATGAGCCGGACTCGCGAGATCGATCTTGGAACAAGGATACAGACAAACAATGACACAAGAATATCCTTGTGTCACAGGTGGGACTGGATATATCGTTCACAGAGGACTTTTGAATGGCTTGGAGCGGGCCATTGTGCGGTAATCGTTGGAATTATTCGTCCATTCCCCTGTATCCCGAGGAGCTCCGGGACGGGGAAGGCATTGAATCAGGTGTTCGAGTTTGACGGGCATGCGTTTGACCGTTGCATCCAATTTGAAGGACTCAAACCGTGGGCAAGCTGGTTGCCAGACCCTCTGCGTACTATGAGGACAACCTGAACGGGATCTTTGTCCTGCTGAATGTGATGACGAAGCACGTCCGCAAAAGCATCATCTTCAACTTCTCCGCCACGCTCGATGGAGAACCGGATATGATCCCTATGACCGAGGGATCGCCAGGGAGCACTGAGCAAATCCCGACGGCTGGACCATATGGATGATTGAACAGCACCTGACGCTTATACGGCCCATGACCATACAACGATGTATTCAACAGACGGAGAGCGTGAGCAATGACTGAAACGGAAGGATATATCAGTATCCTTATGGCAGCATATAATGCGGAAAAGACCATAGAGGAGGCAATCCGATCAGTGATGGATCAGAGTTATCCTCACTGGGAACTGATCGTGATCGACGATTGTTCAACTGACCGGACCGGGGAGATCATAGCGGCCTTTGCAGCTGCCGATCCACGAATTCGCTCTTTCCGAAACGAGACGAATCGCGGGGTTTCCCGTACCCGTGAACGAGGCCTGGATGTAGCGGATGGAGCCTGGATCGCCGTGCTGGACAGTGACGACTTATGGGCACCGGAAAAATTGGAAAAGCAATTAGCACTGGCAGAAAGGTCGGCAGGAGAACTGCTGTTTACTGGTTCTGCATTTATAGACGGGAAGGGTAAGAAGCTCGATTGGCAGCTGCACGTCCCTGCGACCCTGACCTACCGCGAACTGCTGAAACAAAACCTGATTTCCAACTCCTCGGTGCTCGTAAGAAAAGAACTGTACCGTCAGTTCTATGCGCTTGGGGACGAAATGCATGAGGATTTTGCCGTTTGGCTGGGAATAACGAAAACCGGAAGAATGGCCTATGGAATCGACGAACCATTGTTAATCTACCGACTGTCCGAGTCTTCAAAGTCGCATAATAAAGCAAGGGCTGCAAGAATGAACTGGAACACCTACCGATATATAGGTCTCGATCCTTTTGAGGCGGCCTATTACATGGGCTGGTATATCTTGAGGGGCCTGATGAAATACCGAAATTTAAGATGACGGCAAGAGCGCTACCATCTGAGGATTCCGGGATGGGAGGAAAAATCCTATGGCGATCCGGGTGTTGATGCTTATACCCAGCCTGCGAGTGGCAACCGGCACTGCCAATTATGCTATGAACTACTTCCGCGCGATTGATCCTGAAAAGATCCACCTGGATTTTGCCGTGTGGACCAATGAGCCTACGCCATATTACGACGAAATCAGATCAAAAGGCTGCAGAGTCTGGTTCCTTCCTTCCTTGAAAAGGCCAGTGGGGCATTTTCGAGCCTGTCACAGGATCCTTTCGGAAGGCTGTTACGATATCGTCCATGACAATACGCTCCTGATTTCTTATCCGATGATGCTGGCCGCAGTGCAGCGTAAGGTACCCGTTAGGATCCTGCATTGCCACAGCTCCCGGTTAGGGGAAACGATGGCTACGGAGCGAAGGAATCGACTGTTTCTTCCGCTGTTGAAAAAGACAGCGACGGATTATGCCGCCTGTTCAAGCCTGGCAGCTAAAGCAATGTTTGGAAAGGCAGAGTATTCTCTCATCCCTAACGTAATCAATGCGTCACGGTATGCCTTTTCCCCTGCTGAAAGGCAGAGAATCCGGGCGGAAATGGGCCTGGGAGATCGTATAGTCGTTGGGACGGTAGCAAGAACGGCACCCCCAAAGAATCCATTGTTTGCGTTAAAGGTAATTGAAAAGCTGATTGCCGAGAATCCCAGGGTAGAATATTGGTGGATCGGCAGCGGCCCCATGGATGCAGAACTGAAAGCGCGGATAGAGCTAAGCGCGTTCAGGGACCATATCCGGCTACTGGGAAGCAGGGAAGACGTGCCGGACCTGTATCAGGCAATGGATGTTTTCTTCCAACCATCGCTGTTCGAAGGGCTGATGATTGCCGGAATCGAGGCTCAGGCTATGGGGCTGCCCTGTGTGGTTTCCTCGATCGTTCCACAAGAATTCGCATATTCTGACCTCGTTTATCGGGTGAACCTATGTGAACCTTTGGAAACATGGGTCGGAACTCTTCTTCGGCAGACTGAGCGCAGATCAGAACGTCGGTCCTATTCCGAGGAACTGGAAAATAGTATGTTTTCCGATCGGAATGCGGGACAGCATCTGTGGGAGTACTACAGCAAGGCGCTGGACAGAACATAACAGGATGGTTTCAGGCAATGACGATCTATATTGTTCAGGTGCTGCTGATCCTGATTATGGGGTTGCTATGCAAACCGGACCGTTCAGAGAAACGCAAACGATATTATTTGTTTTTCTTTTTTTTGCTGCTTGCCTCAGTATCCGGGTTCAGAGCTTTCAGCGTTGGCTCGGACACAAAAGTGTATGTGGGATTCTTTGAACTAGTGCAAAATGGGAGTGCTCAAAACTCCCGCTACGAGTTGGGCTTCAACTACTATGTCAGACTGCTGCATCGGTTATCGGATGATCCGGGAATCCTCCTGATCGTTTCGTCAGTCTTCAGCATCGGTTCCGTTGTACTCTTTTTAAAGAAGCACTCCAAAGACGTTGTATTGAGCTTGGCGCTTTATATCCTGCTGGGTGGTTACTTCTGGCAAATGACCGCGATGCGGCAGGTTTTGGCTGAATCACTGACCATGGCAGCAGTCGGGCTGCTGCTTTGGGGCCGGCAGAGGGTTTCAATAATTGCAGCGGCTGGATTTCTGGTTTTGCTGGCGACATTGTTTCATACAGCGGCATGGATTGTATTCCTGCCCTTCCTCCTTATCGTGATCGGGAGTGAGAAAAGACGGGAAACGCGGTACTATGCTTGGGAAATCCTTGCGATTTCCTTTTCTGCGGCGGTGGTCTGCTTCGCTGTATATCCGCTCATCATGAATGGCGTGTCAAAGCTGGTTCCCGGATTTGCATCTTATTTCCGGGGAACCTGGAGCGATTCAAATTACAATGCTTCCCTGTTTAAGACGCTGATTTCCGTGGCTTTTATGGCAGCCGGAACCGCTGTGTTCAGGAATAAAAGACTGAACCGCAACCAAAGCGTGGCCATTATGATGCTGGGGGCTTCCGTCATATTCAACACACTTTCCATGCGGATGGAGATATGGGGGCGGTTGTCTGGATTTTTCAGCCCATATATCTATCTCCTTTGGGCGCCGGAATTCGTTTCTGAAATCCGCAATCAAAAGAACCGCGGAGTAATTAAAGGCTGCATCCTGCTGTTTTCCGCCGCGTATATGCTGATAGTCCTTGTTTTCCGCCCGGAGTGGACCAGGGTCGTTCCTTATCTATTCAGAAAATAAGATCGGATTATCGCTTGCTGCGGAAGACAGCAACAGCGCAGTTTTTTAGCTTGATCAGAGAGAATCCGCCATCTTTTCTCATCCGCATTGAATACGGCAATATATCCCTGTTCCGTAATAACAGGGGAAGAATTAGGCTGGTGTTCTTGCAGAAGCCCGTAATAAGCCCATGAGATATTTGGCATTCATCATCGTAACGAACAATCCTGCACACAGAACTGCAAATATCCCTGAATCCTCGGTAGATTCCGGCGGCATCAGAGTACCGGCATAAAAAGCGTGGAACACGACAATTGCAGTGGCGCACATACCCAGAAACAACACCGGCAGACTGATAGACCCGTTTGCAGATCTACAGGACGTGTTCCTCTCCCGCTTTGTTGCCTTTGTGTGCCTGACAGAGAACTACGGTGTTCCGGCCTATAAACAGCTTCCAGAATACTGATGTAAGCTAAAAAGCAGACCATGCCGCATAAACAATACTCATTCTTGCCGAGCGCAGCAGTAGAAATCGGAACATTCAAAAGGCTTGATGTGTAATGCATGGAATTGTATAAATGGGAAATGTGCACCGTGAAGCGGAAACTATTGGAGTTGTTCAACCGAACATCCTTTATTTCCTTTTATACAACCGCTTGATCCTGCGGCAATTCTCCTGACCGATCAGCGTCCTGACCTTTGCTTTCCATCGTGTTGCGCCGGTTTCCCATAGACGGCTACGCCTGTGGATTCCGTGGGTGTTCTCCGTAATATGCAGCTCCGAAAGGTTTCCATCCATGGGGTCGAAATACTCCGACGGCAGAATCGTCGCACCTTTGATGATTTGGATTGTCTTTGCCCGGGGTTGGTAACCGGACTGGAGAAAAGGCTTTGTATTTATAACTGGACACAGCAGATCCCTCATGCCGTTTTCGGAGAACTGGACCGAATCGTATTCCCGGAGCATTTCTCCGACGACAGGATGCTCCCGCACCGCCCCGAAGCCGATTCCAGTGTTGATCAGACCTTCGGGCTCATTTTCTATTCCCAGGAAACACGCATACTGCAGCAGGTCATCCAGATTCCGGACCAGTTCCACGTCTGTGTCCAGATAGATACCGCCCTCTCGGTAAATGATATCCAATCTTGCATAATCCGAAACGAAGGCCCAATGCCTGCTATTGCTGGCGGATTCCAGCCACGGGCTTTTCCTCAGATCATAATTCTGCTCATTCCACAATTTGATTTCATATTCCGGGCAGTATTTCTTCCAACTGCTGATGCAGTTTTTCACGATCTTAGGATATGGCTTCCCGCCAAACCAGCAAAAATGGATCACTTTTGGTATCATCATTTTTCCTCTTAATGAAAAGAATCAGGTATAGTTAGATTCGCTTTTTCGACCGTTGGAGCTTCCACTTGAATCCCATAAGTCCTGACAGCATGCTGACGCCGAAGAAATGGATCAGAGCTGCTTTTATACGGTCTTTTCTCGCCCGATACTTTGCGACCCATTTACACTGCTCCAATTCGCACAGGATTCTGGACCGCTCGGGTTCAGACAGTCGGGAAGAGAGCGTAAGGGCGTCAAAATACTCTTTGCTGAGATTGCTGCAAAGCAGCTTGCGAACGTTTTCCGGAATCCCGTTCATATCCCGTACTCTCGAGATCTCTTGTGCTGCAACTGATAGCATTGCGTGTACTGTATCATAAGTCACGGTTTGGGTCACTGACTCCTGGCGATTCTGTCGGTATGCATAGAGGGAGTCCTTGATTATCAGTACTTCGCCTGCGTTCAGTATGACCCTGTAACACAGAGCGACGTCTTCACGGCTCCTGTGGTCAGAAAAAAGAAACCTCCGATCAGCAAACAAGTCTGCCTTAAAAACATACCTCCAGAAGAACCAAAGATAAAACGGGTACTGTTCCAGCGCGGCACTCAGAAAGTCTTCCCCGGACATATAACGATCCTGAAAGGATCGAAAACAATTCAGATCCGGCGGATCCAGCACCTCATTCGTCAACCGTTGTAAATCAAAGACTGCCAAATCACAAGAAGAGACACTGTTGTTGATGATTTCCAAAACAGTATCCTTCAGCCAAAAGTCATCACTGTCGAGAAAGAGAAGGTACTCTCCCTGCGCCACCCTAATCCCGGCATTGCGGGCGATGCCGATACCGGAGTTTTCCTGATGGATTACTCTTATCCTGTCGTCCAGTTCGCGCAGTTCTTCGCAGATCATCGGGCAGGCGTCCGGCGATCCGTCGTCAACAAGTATTAACTCAAAATCCGAGTATGTCTGGCGCAAGACGCTTTCCACACATTGACGAAGGTATAATTCGGTTTTGAAAACCGGAATGATAATACTGTACTTCATAATGGTTCCTATGATCCTCTCAGAGTGGCGACAAGGTTTTCTGTATCATCATATTATCTGGAAGGGTTTGGCTGCATTGAAAGTAAGTCCACGTGGGAATTGCTCTTTGCATATTTGATGACCATTGTAACGGAAATGCCGGAAAAACACAACCGATCCTGAGCTATTTGCGGGTTTTCGAAGCGCTTACCGGACTGGCGACGATTATCTGTTGAGTTCGGACGTGCTCTGTGGCATAATTAAGTTTACCGATCCGCGCAAGCACTTTGGAAGACGGGGTATTTGAATTCTATAGAAAGGCCGGTACGGAGCAAACAATGGAAGAAATCTCGGTCATCCTGCCGGTATATAACGGGGAAGCTACCATAGATCTGGCGATCCGCTCCATCTTGGAGCAGCGGGATGTGGATCTGCGCCTGTATATCTGCGACGACGCATCCACGGATTCCACGCCGGAACGGCTCCGGGCGTGGGCGCAGCGGGATCCGCGGGTTGTGATCTGTCATAATGAGAAGAATCTGCATGCAGGCGGCGCGCGGAACTGCTGTCTGGCGGCGGCAGGAGGCAAGTATATCGCCCTGATGGATGCGGATGATTATTCCCACCCGGATCGGTTGAAGACGCAGCGGGATTTTCTGGATTGCCGCCAAGATCTGGCATTCGCAGGCACTCGCGGGAGGTTTTTCAACCGAGAGCCGGGTGATTTACAGGAAGACTATTGGTTTGTTCGGCAGCCCAAACCGGAGAATTTCCTCATGACGCTTCCCTTCGTTCACCCCTCGCTGATGCTGAGACGGGAAGTGCTGGAGTCGGCGGGGGGATATGACAGTAGCCCTTCGTCACTCCGTTCGGAAGATTATGAACTGCTGATGCGGCTATATGCGGCGGGACATCGGGGTGAGAACCTGGATGAACCCCTATATTATTTCCGGAAGGACGACGCTTTGTTTCTGAGACGGAAATACCGTTACCGTCTTAACGAATGTTTGGTGAAATGGAGGGGGTTTTCCAACATGTGTCTGATGCCGCGGGGGATCCCCTATGCCCTGAAGCCACTTGTCGTGGGATTGATGCCAAAGGCGGTCCTGGAGCACATGAAGTGGGCATACTACCGGGATCGCTGAAAGGAACCGAGTATGTGTACTTTGACGATCGCAGTGCCGATCTTCAATATGGAATGGTGCCTCAAGAAGAACCTGGCCACCTATGACGATTCGCGGCTGATCGGCCGCTTGGAGGTCATCTGCCTGAATAATGCTTCGGAAGATGGATCCAAGTCAATCATTGAAAAGTATGTTGATGCCCGCCCGGAGATCTTCCGGCTCATTGATCGCCCCAGCCGAGGTTATGGTTCCGCTATCAACACGGCTTTAGCTGCAGCGGAAGGCAGATATTTCCGTATCATAGATGCAGACGATTGGGTGAATACGGAGGAGCTTGCCAAGCTGACCGGCGCACTGGAAACCTGCGAAGCGGATGTGGTGCTGACGGATTACCGGATCGTGGATATGAGCAGCCACAAAGAAACGCCGGTGAGGGCGGGGGATAAAGGGGCCCCTTACGGCGAGCTGCTCATGGATTGCCGCTGGCCCGGCATAACACTTCCCAGCATCCACAATACCACTTACCGGACAGGCTTGCTGCGGGAAAGCGGCTTTGAGATGCCGGATCAGCGCTTCTTCGTGGACGAGCAGTATGTGATCCTCCCCTATCTGCGGGCAAACAGCATCATCTACTATCCCTATGACGTGTATCGCTACCTGGTGGCAAACCCGGAGCAGAGTACCTCACCCAAAAACCGGGCAAGGTACCTGTCACACAGGGAAAAAAACCTGAAGGATATCCTGGCGGCTTATGAGCAGTGCTGCCGGGAAGAACCGGATAATACCGCACTGCCTTATTGCAGAAATCGGCTTCTTCGAGGCGTCGGAGACCATTTTACCACGTTGAATATCTATGTGGAGGACCGAAAGAGCGCCCGCACACAGGCTTCCGCCTGGTGTGATTACTTGCGGGAGAATGCACCGGAGCTCTGGAAAGACGTCCGCAGGAAAGCCTTGATCCTGGGAATGGCGAACCGTTTTGGGATCTCGCTTCCCACCTATCTTCGACTGAAAAGCAGGCTGGTGAAGGAATAAGAGAAATATGGCGAAAGAAAAACAGGCCTCCGTTTCCTTCAACTTTACAATGAATTTCCTCCTGAGGCTCTCGGGAACGATCTGCTCTGCGGTGAGTTATCCCTTTGCCTTCCGTATGATCGGGGAGGCTGGAATGGGAAAAGTCGCCTTTGCATCCTCAATCGGCAGTTTTTTCCTGCTCCTTTCCAGCATGGGAGTCTCCACCTACGGGATCCGGGAGTGCGCCCGGGTGCGTGATGATCCGGCTGCCCTTCGGCAGACGGCCAGGGAACTGCTCTGCTTGCAGTGCCTGATGACCCTGGCTTCGGCGCTTTTGATGTCGGCGGTGGTGATTGCCGTCCCCCGTCTGTGGGAGAGCCGATTGTTGTTCATCATCCAGGGAGGGCAGCTCCTGTTTGGCGCTCTGGACACTCAATGGCTTTTTGCCGCCGAAGAGCGCTATGCTTTTATGACGGTCCGCTCCTTTGCAGTAAAACTGGCCTCGGTCGTGATGATCCTGCTTCTTGTGCGCAGCCCAGAGGACTATCGGTTGTACGCGCTGATTATGACTTCCACCGCCGTGGCAGGGGGCCTGTGGAACCTCCTGGGGTCAAAGCGGCGTCTTCGGGGTTCTGTGGAGAAGCTCCGGCCTCTGCGACATATTCGGGCCAGCTCGATGTTTTTTTTGCAGGCCGTTGCCGTCACGGTTTATACCAATCTGGATTCGGTTTTGCTGGGTTTTCTGGAAGGGGACGCTGCTGTCGGCGCGTATAATGCGGCGGTGAAAATCCGATCAGTACTGAACATGGTGATTGCCAGTTTGTGCGGTGTGCTTCTTCCCCGCTTTTCCTACTATCTGAGTACGAAGCAGGAGGAACGATTCCGCCAGGGTATTCTTCGAAGCGGCAGTATCGTTTTCCTTGTTACTCTGCCGCTCATGGCGTTTTTTCTGCTGTTGGGGGAAAGCTGCCTGACAGTCCTCTACGGAGGTACTTCTAAGGACACCCTTTGGAGTCTCCGTTTTCTGCTTCCCACGGTTTTTCTGGTTGGATGCTCCAATACGACCGGTAATCAACTGCTGATTCCCATGGGCAAGGAAAGAACAGTGATGATCTCCACTACCGTCGGCGCAGTAGTGGATTTGGTCGCTGATTTGCTGCTGATCCCCTTTATGGGCGTTGCCGGGGCAGCCTTGGGCACCATGATCGCAGAAGTGGCCGTGCTGGCGGTTCAGGCGGTGACAATCCGAAGACTGCGAGTGAAGCTGGCGGAGGGAAAATCCATACTGCGGATTGCTGCCGTCACCTTGGCTGCGACTGTCGAACTGTTTTTTCTTCGACAGGCGGCGCTTCCAGAATTGGTCAAAGTATTGCTGAGCGCATTTCTCTTTTTCGGAACTGTTTATGGTGTGCTGCTTTTGCTGAAGGATCCGACGCTGACAGAAATCCTGGAATGGTTGCAGGACTGGATTAGGCCGCAGAGAGACTCCTAAAAACGCCAAATGGAATTGGCTGAACCGTGAACCCAAATAAAACCCTGTCAGTGTGACTGCGGGAGGGAATCCGATGAACGAAACCATGGAGAAAGAAACCGACCTGAAGGATTTGATCTATCAGGTCACAAAAAAGTGGCGCAAAATCATCGCTGGCGCACTGATCATCGCAGCTCTGGCTGCGCTCTTTCAGGTGGCCTTTGGAGTAATTCTCCTGACAGATCAGAAAAAGCTGGCAGAGGCGCAGGAAAAATACGCGATCGCAGTTGATTCCCACCGTGCCACAGGTGAGCGTCTGCAGGCCCGGATCGCCAACCTTCGGGATCAGTCTGCCAACCAGCAAGAATATAACGACAAATCTGTACTGATGAAGATCGACCCCATGAATAAATGGACAGGCAGCTTCCAGTTCTATGTCGACTCCAAGTATCAGATCGACCCCAGCCTCACCTACCAGACCCCCGACCTAACCGGACGGCTGATCGCGGCTTATTCCTCCTATCTGCGCAGCGGCGAGCTCTATGGGGAATTACTGGCGAATACAGACGGCGTGGATGAGATCCGTTTCCTGACAGAGATCTACCATGTCGAAGTGGATCAAGGCGCCGCCACCATCAACGTTCAATGCATCGGAATAACGGAGGAAATGGTTGCCGGGATGCTGGACTTCGTCAAAACAAAGATTTCGGAGCGTTGTTCCCTGATCCGAGAAGCAATCGGCAGTCACAGCTATGAGATTATGACGGAGTCCATCTATTCCACCATAGACTTTGAGCTGGATGAGCGGCAGAAAGCCAACATCCTGGCTTTAGCTAACTATGCCAACGACATTGGGGAAACCAGCAAAGCTCTGACAGAATGGGAAAAAGAACCGGTGCCCAAAAAGAAATTCGGCGTGTGGTATACCACGAAGCAGGCGATCAAATACTTTGTCATGGGCGGGATCACCGGAACTGTTCTGATGTTCATCTGCTTTGCTGCAGCTTATTTTCTCAGCCGTACGGTAAAGACCGATAGAGACTGGAACCTTTGGGGTATTCCTGTCCTGGGTCATGTTTTCCTGGATCGGAAAAAACAGCGCCTGCACAAGCTTGACGAATGGATCGATCAGGTTTTCGACCGCTGTCCACCGGGAGGGATAGATCAAACCTGCTTCTTGGCCGCTTGCAGCCTGGAGCTTCTTTTGAAGGCACAGGGACTTTCGGAAGCAGTCGTGGTCAGCCATCTGCCCCGGGAGCTTGGGGAAACAGTGACCGGAAAGATGGATGCTGCGGAGAATGGCTTCCGGGTGCGGCTCGCAGGAGACATCTTAATGGAGCCCGAAGCGGCTGGGAAGCTGGCGCATACGGAAAAAGTGATCCTGCTGGAGGAAAGCCAGGTTACCAAAGACGAAGATGTGGAGCAGGTCCTGCGGCTGATGAAAGCCTGGGGAAAGAGCATTCTGGGGGTCGTGGTAATAGAATGAGGCGGAAATATGGCCCCCGGTGGCTTCGCATCCTCCTCTGGATCCTTCTTCTGCTGAATATGGCGGTAATCTTTGCCCTTTCTTCGAAAACGGCGGAGGAATCCACCGTAGCATCCGATGCTGTGCTGGCCAAGCCCATGGAGGTTTATGAGACCATCTATCCGGAAAAGGCGGGGAACGAGAAGGTCTATTGGTGGTTCCAGTTCATCGTGCGGAAAGCTGCCCACGTGGCGGAATACACATCCCTTTGCTTTTGGGCGACAGGATTAATCTATGCTTATCGCGTTCGCTTCGCCTGTCCCCTGGGCGGTGGGTTCACCGCCTTTTATGCCGCTACCGACGAATTGCACCAGATCTTGGTGCCCGGGCGGGAAGGCAAGATTACAGACTGGCTGTTCGACTGCCTAGGCGCGCTGGCAGGGCTGTTAATTACATATCTTATTGTCAGGATTACCCGAAAGCGGTCAGAGGGAAAGTGATTTGAAAAAGAAGTACGAATATCTCATCGTCGGTACGGGACTGTTTGGCGCAACTTTTGCCCATGAAGTGGCCAAAGCAGGAAAGCGCTGCATGGTGATTGACCGACGGGGGCACCTGGCCGGGAATAGCCATATGGAGACCGTGGAGGGCATCCCCGTCCATCGCTACGGCGCCCATATCTTCCACACCTCCGACCGGGAGGTGTGGGATTTCGTCAACCAATTTGTCTCTTTCAACCATTTTGTGAACAGTCCCATCGCTATCTATAAGGACGAGCTGTATAACCTGCCCTTCAACATGAACACTTTCGCCCGACTCTGGGGCGTACGTACCCCGGCGGAGGCCAAGGCGGAGCTAGAACGGCAGCGCTTGGACTACGCCGAGTTAGAGCCGAAAAATCTGGAGGAGCAGGCGCTCAAGCTGGTGGGGCGGGATATCTATGAAAAGTTGGTGAAGGGGTACACAGAGAAGCAGTGGGGAAGAAGCTGCACAGAACTGCCAGCTTTTCTGATCCGACGGCTGCCCTTACGCTTAACTTATGACAATAACTATTTCTCCGATCCCTGGCAGGGAATCCCGGAAGAGGGGTATGATGCTCTTGCGGAAAAACTGCTGGAAGGCACGGAAGTGCGTCTGAATACGGAATATGCGCCAGAACTAGGCGCACTGGCGGAAAAAACACTATATACCGGGCCTATTGACGCTTTCTTCGATTATCAGTTGGGACGGCTGGAATACCGCAGCCTGCGCTTCGAGACGGAGGTGCTGGATACGGATAATTATCAGGGCAACGCCGTGGTTAATTATACAGAGCGCTCTGTGCCCTACACCCGTATCATCGAGCACAAACATTTTTCATTTGGCACCCAGCCAAAGACAGTTATTACCAGGGAGTATCCGGAACCCTGGACACCGGAGAAGGAGCCCTATTATCCCTTAAACGACGAGCGGAACAGTGCGCTCTATGAAGAGTATCGGAAACTGGCAGCAGGAAAACCGGAGGTAATCTTCGGTGGCCGCTTGGGGTTGTACCGCTATATGGACATGGACAAGACCATCCGCGTAGCCCTGGACTGCGCAAAAAAGGAGCTTGCAGCAGGAAAACAACAGGAACATTCATCATAGTGAGGATGATACAGCAGGGAGAGTAGAGGAATGCTTGCATTAGCATTATATCATTTAATCGAAAGCTATTGCCTTATAACGGATTTGCGTATATAATTAGACGATATATAGTGAGCATATCGTCAAATCGCCATATATACAGTGAGGTAACGTAATGAAAGGAATCGTTCTTGCGGGCGGAAGCGGAACCCGACTGTATCCGCTGACCATGGTGACATCCAAGCAGCTTCTGCCGGTGTATGACAAGCCGATGGTTTACTATCCCCTATCGACTTTGATGCTTGCAGGGATACGGGAAATCTTGATAATATCCACGCCCACGGATTTGCCAAATTTCAAGAAGCTGTTGGGTGACGGGAGCCAGTTCGGCATCAACCTGTCCTACAAGGAACAGCCTTCTCCGGATGGACTTGCCCAGGCCTTTACCTTGGGAGAAGAGTTCATCGGCGACGAGGCGGCTGCAATGGTGCTTGGCGATAATATTTTCTATGGTAATGGTTTTACCCAGTTGCTGAACCAGGCAAAAATCGATGCCGAAGAGGGGACGGCAACCATTTTCGGCTATTACGTGAATGATCCGGAGCGTTTCGGCATCGTTGAATTCGACGAGAACGGAAAGGTGATTTCTGTAGAAGAAAAGCCGAAAAATCCGAAATCCAATTACTGTATCACCGGTTTATATTTTTACCCGAAAGGCGTCAGTGCGCTGGCACACGAAGTGAAGCCGAGCGCCAGAGGTGAGCTGGAGATCACGACGCTGAACGATATGTATCTCAAAAAAGGGATCCTGAACGTCCAGCTGCTTGGCCGCGGCTACGCCTGGCTGGACACCGGGACAATGGATTCGCTGGTGGATGCAGCTGATTTTGTCCGTACCATTGAGACGCGACAGAGTTCCCAGATCGCCGCATTGGAGGAGATCGCCTACAACAAGAAATGGATCGACGAGGCGACACTGCGGCAGTCGGCGGAAAAATATGGAAAATCACCCTATGGTCAACATCTACGCAATGTAGCTGACGGAAAGATTAGGTATTGAGATATGACGGTCGGAAACTTCACCTTCCGCGAAACGGAGATTAGCGGCACCTATATCATTGACGTGAAATCCTATGGAGATCAGCGTGGGTATTTTATGGAGACCTACAAGGAAACGGATTTCCAAGCTGCCGGGCTGAACTACAGTTTTGTTCAGGACAATCAATCTGCCTCTCGCAGAGGCGTCCTCCGTGGACTCCACTTTCAAAAGGAGTTTCCGCAGGCAAAACTGGTTCGCGTACTCAGCGGCGAGGTCTTCGACGTGGCGGTCGATCTGAGAGCTAATAGTGAGACTTATGGAAAATGGGTGGGAGTGTTCCTCAGCGCAGAGAATCACAGGCAATTCATGATCCCACGTGGCTTTGCCCACGGGTTTGTAGTGGTCAGCGAAACTGCTGAGTTTGCCTATAAATGCGACGAATTCTATCATCCGGAGGATGAGGGCGGGATTCTGTGGAACGACGCTCAGATCAGTATTGCTTGGCCTGAGGTCGGCGAAATCATCCTCAGTGAAAAAGACAAAAAGAACCTAACTTTGGCTGAGGCGGGGATTGCTTTTAAGCTGTGAAGGAGAAAGATCATGACGATCCTTGTTACCGGCGGCGCCGGATTCATCGGCTCCAACTTTATCTTTTATCTTCTGAAGATACACCCGGAAGACCGGGTAATATGTGTGGACAAGCTTACCTATGCAGGCAACCTCAGCACCCTAGAGCCGATCATGGAAAAGCCTAATTTTCGCTTTGTCAAAGCAGATATCTGCGACCGGGAGACCATTTATCGCGTTTTTGAGGAAGAGCATCCCGACATCGTCGTCAACTTTGCCGCAGAGAGCCATGTGGACCGCAGCATCGAAAACCCGGGCGTTTTCCTGGAAACGAACATCATGGGTACCGCCGTCATGATTGATGCCTGCCGAAAATATGGGGTGCAGCGTTATCATCAGGTGTCCACGGATGAGGTATACGGTGATCTGCCACTAGACCGGCCGGACCTGTTCTTCACTGAAGATACACCGCTGCATACCAGCTCTCCCTATTCCAGCTCCAAAGCAGCCGCTGATCTTCTGGTGCAGGCGTATTACAGGACCTATGGGCTGCCGGTCAGCATCTCCCGCTGCTCCAATAACTATGGGCCCTATCACTTCCCGGAGAAGCTGATCCCACTGATGATCGCTAACTGCCTCAATGACAAGCCCCTTCCGGTTTATGGCGAGGGGCTGAATGTCCGAGACTGGCTGTATGTGGAGGACCACTGCCGGGCAATCGACTTGATCGTCCGCAAAGGGCACGTGGGTGAGGTCTACAATGTCGGCGGCCATAACGAGATGCGCAATATCGACATCGTGCGGCTGATCTGTAAGGAACTGGGGAAGCCCGAAAGCCTTATCACTTATGTGACGGATCGAAAAGGCCACGATATGCGCTATGCGATCGACCCGACGAAGATCCACAATGAATTGGGCTGGTTGCCGGAGACGAAATTCGCCGACGGTATTAAGAAAACGATCCAATGGTATCTGGATAACCGTGAATGGTGGGAGACCATTATCAGCGGAGAGTATCAGAATTACTACGAGAGAATGTATGGCAATCGTTGAACCGCTGGTGTCCATCTTGATGGCGGTGTATCACCCCCGGATGGACTGGCTGATCGAACAACTGGATTCCCTCAATGCCCAGACCTATTCTCACCTGGAACTCATCGTCTGTGACGACGGACCGGATGCGCCTGTGGAAGAGGCTGTTTTCCAAGAACACATCACGGAATTTCCCTGGCGATTGATTCGGAATGAAGAGAATATGGGCTCCAATCGTAGCTTTGAAAAGCTGACGAGTGTGGCGGAGGGAGATTTCTTCTGTTACTGCGATCAGGACGATATCTGGCTCCCAGAAAAGACAGATAAGCTTTTGCAAACACTTCAAAAAGAAAAAGCGACCCTCGTGTGTTCGGATATGTTTATCATTGACGAGCAGGGGAAGAAGGTAGCCGACAGTATCGTAAATATCCGCCGCCGACATGTATTCCGCAGCGGGACCGGACTGACGGATACCCTGTGGTATTCCAATTTCGCATCCGGC
>JAEEGL015028855.1_pt1 | contig 19801 bp, 16 predicted proteins | sample 9134231 | NCBI WGS metagenome assembly JAEEGL01 (sample SAMN16246548, study PRJNA631951) | gut metagenome | biome: gut microbiome; feature: rumen; material: fiber-attached | host: Bos | place: Iran: Karaj | collected 2018-10 | reverse complement strand
TACCTCGCCGATCCAACGATGATCGGAACTACCAGAATGGTGAAGTAAATGAATTCCTGTGTATGCTGAACAATGCAGCAGAGAAAGGTATCTATGTGCTGGCGGCTACCAATCATCCTGAGCGCATAGACAAAACAGTCCTCAGGACTGGTCGCATCGATGAAATTATCTATGTGGACATGCCGGATTCTAAGGCTCGAGAGAGTCTGTTCCGCCTGGCTCTGTCGAAGTTGCCTGTAGAGGAGAATATTGACTTTAAAAGGTTAGCAGACCTGACAAAAGGCTACAACTGTAGCGATATCAGCTATATCATAAAGGTGGCTTCACGCAAAATGTTCAATGCGAGTATTCTGGAGAAAGACCAACCTTACAAGGTAATTACCCAGAAACTATTAGAGGACACCATCTTGCACAGGGCCCCATCGGTAAGCAGCCGTGACCTCCGGGAATACGAACGTATTCGCAGTGAGTTTTCACCAAAGGATGAAAGCTGTAAGCACCAAGCCATAGGTTTTCATTAGACAACAATAGTACTAACAATTAAAAGATTAAGATTATGAAAGAACAGATTTTGAACACATTTGCAACAATGGGCTTCCAGCTTGATGAAATGGAAGGATTCGGCTATGGTTTCCGTTACGAGGTAACCAACTATCTCTATATGCTCAACGATGATGATGAAGATTTTCTGAACTTGGCAATCCCTGCCATCCTTGAGGTAACAGAAGACAACATAAATGCTGCTCTCATGTTGATGGACAAGCTGAACTCAACAGTGAAGTACGTAAAGGCCAACAGGCTTGGTGACAGCATTTGGCTGTTCTATGAACGTGAACTATATGGTGGTGAGGATTTCGAGAAGTTGCTGTCTCGTATGATCCTCCATTTGGAAGCGGCTATCAACTTCTTCCATCATGCGATGGATAACATCAAGAAGGAGGTTGACAGTTCCGATGATGATACTCCTGCGGGTGATACTGAGGAAGCTGCATAATAATAAAGAATAGGAGAGATAGTACGATGAACAAGAAAGAACTGATACTCCAGATATTGGAGAAGATGGGCTACAAGCCCGAGATAGACAATGATGGTGACATCATGTTGCGTTTTCAAATGAAAACTGTCTTTGTGCTGACGGGCGACGAGGACGAGAAGTATGTATCTGTCATGTTGCCACAGTTCCATGAAATTGTTGATGGTGAGGAACCACTTGTTCTGGCTGTCTGCAACAAGATGACCCGTGAACTGAAACAGGTCAAGGTCTATGTAGATCAGACATTCGAGAATGTAACGGCGACATGCGAGTTCTTCTACACCAACGAAGATTCCTTGGAAGAATGCCTCGCTCACGCCCTGGAGCTGTTGGGTGTTGTTCGGTCAGTATTCAAAAAGAATAAGAAAGAATTGAGCGAAGGTTAGGATAAAATGATGAAGTTAGCTTATGATGGAGAAGTTTTGAATGAAACAGAAGAAACTGGATTTGCTCTCTGCCATAGAGCATATCGTTGATAAGGCAAAGGATTCACAATTGAGTTCGGAATTTTATCGGAAAGCCGACAGATATATAAAATATGTGTCGGCCAAACTTGATTTGACTAAAGAACAGAGCGTCATGCTGGCGCTTTTCATAGATAACTGTGAAGATAATAGCATTACCATTAGCAATCTCAGCAATTATGTAGGTTGTAGGACAACGCGTCTCATTAGATATATGAATGACATCGATGTTTTAGAGAAGCGCGAAATGGTTTGTTGTTGCCGCGGTAGGCGCGGTGTTTCATACCGTGTCCCAATGGAAGTGGTAGAATCATTCACACATGACGAGAAATATGTTCCAGCTGATTGTTCTGACTTGACCTGTCATCAGTTGTTTGGAATGATTGAGGAAATCTTTGGCATGCGACATGACGAAGAACTCAGTTACGATGGAATGTGTGAAAAGATAAAAAACTTGTTCGATTGTAACAAGCAACTGTTGTTTGTCAAAAAGGTGAAAAGCTATAATCTGAGTGAGATGGATGAATTGTTGCTCATTCTATTCTCACATCTTTTTGTGAACAACAACGATGACAATATTGGCTATCGTGACCTTGAATTTATGTATGGTAGCGAGGAAAGAAGGCTTTGGAAAAGAATAAAAGGGTTTCTCTATGATGGTAGTCATTCTTTGCTTGAGGCAAAAATCATAGAATACAACAATGATAACGGCTTTGTAAATAGGGAATCCTTTAAGATGACTCTACAGGCAAAACAGAATCTCTTCTCGGAGTTGAATCTCTCAACAATGATAGAGAACAAGAAGAAAGGTGATCTCCTTCCGGCGTTGGGAATCGTGGAGAAGAAGCTTTTCTATGATTCTTCAATTCAAAGTCAGATAACTGAACTTGGGGAATTGTTGGATGATAGTCAATATCAGATGATTCGTTCCAGGCTGAAGGAGTCTGGTTTCCGTTGTGGATTTACTTGTCTCTTCTATGGAGAACCAGGTACAGGCAAGACGGAAACAGTCCTTCAATTAGCCCGTAAGACAGGAAGAGATATCATGCAGGTTAATATATCAGAAATCAAAAGCATGTGGGTTGGTGAAAGTGAAAAGAATATCAAACAGATTTTTGATTCCTATCGCCAGAAAGTCGAGGAATTTAAGATGACTCCGATTCTGCTGTTCAACGAGGCTGATGCTGTCATTGGAAAACGTCAGGAAGAGGCAGAACGTGCCGTTGAGAAAATGGAGAACACCATTCAGAACATCATCTTACAGGAGATGGAAACGCTTGATGGTATTTTGATTGCCACCACTAATTTGGCACAGAATATGGATAAGGCATTTGAGCGACGTTTTCTTTATAAAGTGAAATTTACCAAGCCTACATTGGAAGCAAGAGCAAGCATCTGGCATGAGATGATACCGGCTCTTTCAGAAGATGAGACTCGTTCGTTGGCAATAAAGTATGATTTCAGTGGCGGACAGATTGAAAACGTTGCACGCCACTTCACTATTGACAGTATCCTTCACGGTTCGGCTAATAATTTGCTTGAAATTCTCACACATCATTGTGACAATGAGAGACTTGAAAACAAGTGCTATAGGACAATAGGCTTTTTATGCTAAAAGAATAAACACTAGTTGTGATAGTTGGACAGAATAAATAACAATTATAGTTGATATTGTAACATGAAAATACTTTTTGTATGTACTGCCAACATCTGCAGAAGTGCATTGGCAGAATCTGTTTTGAGAAAGAAACTTCGTCTGAAAGGGCTGACAGATATTTTTGTTGATTCCGCTGGAGTTCATGATTATGCGGGCGAGCCTTATGATAGCCAAATGAAATCATTTGCCTGTAGGGCCGGATACAGTATGGATGGCTATGCCAAACATATCGATTCTATGATGTTAGAAAGTGCGGATATTATTATTTGTATGGAACACTTCCATATGGTTGAGATACAGAAACGACTTCCGTATGCAAAATGGAATCGCATACGCCTGTTCAATGAAGTCTGTTTCAATGAACGAACAGATTTGCCAGACCCATCTGGTGATACCAATTACATGTATCATTATGTTTTCGATAAAATCATAGAAGGTTGTAATACCATCGTTTCAAGACTATCCAAACAAATCATATCAAAGAGTTGAGTATGCGAAACAAACAACGTAAGAAGAATACTCCCATCGCCACGCTGATAAAGAATTATATCAACAAGAAAAGCGGTAAGGTTTCTGAGTCAAGGGAGGAGATTAAGTGGCGTTTCAATGCGCTCGATTGGAAAGACCAGAAGAGGATTTTGCCAGCTTTCCTTGATTCATGTGCGTCCGACAGAGAATGGGCATACGGAAAGTTGCTTGACTATTGGGACGATTCTTTTCTTCCCAAAGTCAAGGAACTATGGGAGACTAGTCATGAATATAAGTGCTCATGGTCTGTCATTCGCTATTTTCCTTTGGAGTATATCACAGAGTATATGAACGAGTTTACCGATGAGCGCGACTATTACTTTATCTGCTTGCGTTTGGCCAAGGACAAAGACTACGTCATTGACCGTTCCAGATTATCGAAAACCGATTATCTGGCTGCGTTGTATCATACCGACCGCATGATTTCAGACCAAGATGCACTCAATACCTTGTTCGAAGTCGTTCGTGACTGTTGCCTTCAAGATGCCTATGTCACGAGACTGGAGCATATTGGCGAAGGGAAATATCCTGATGTGATTTCGCCCACTAATTTCCGTGAAGTCAGTCTTGCTTTCTATTATATCCTGAAACTTCAGCAATATGAGGTGGCAATACTTTTCAATCGCTGGAATGCAAAGGTGGCAGATGCCATATTAAGCAGTCCTGAGTTCAACGCTATTGATCGAAACGACTGTTATTCTGAATCCGATTACGAAAGATGTCGGGCAGAAGTGACAAAGCTCTATGCCTTTAAGATGCTTGATGACAGGTACAAACAGACTACAGACCCCACCTTCGAGGAAATGCGCGAAACTTATGAGAAAGATGTAGAGTACTCTCGGATGTATCGTGAACAGTCAGACAAAGTACTTATGGCCTCTGTTTCGGAATTCATAAACTCCACTTCGGACGATGAAGATCTTTTACCCTTTTAATATTTATTTTTGTGATGAAAATACTATTCAAGTTTCGAAGCTTATGACTACGTTGTATCTTGTCCGTCATGGTGAGACGAAGGATAATGTTGCAAGGATTATGCAGGGGCAAAGACAGGGTGAATTGACTCCTGCGGGAATTGCACAGATGGAGGACCTTGCAGTTTCTCTGTCTGAGGTTCATTTCGATGCGATTATTTCCAGCGACTTACAACGGGCATACGATTCAGCACAGATTTTAGGTCGCCAATTGAATCTACCTGTACAGACGACTCCTATGCTCCGTGAGCGGGATTGGGGCGACTTTACAGGTCGATTCATCCCTGATCTAAAGGGTTTACCGATGCCTGATAACATTGAAAAGATGGATGATCTGTTAAACCGTGCCAAATCCTTCTTGGAGTGGGTAAAGACAAACTACCAAAGCAAGACGATTCTTGCAGTAGGGCATGGCATCATCAACAAGGCCATACAGGCTGTCTTCTATGGCAAACTGACACGTGAAATTCCCAAAATGTTGAATGCTGAATATAGAATTTTATACTTATGAATATTGATAAATACATTGAATCCATGCACCTGCCAACTGAAAAGGATCAGAAGAAGATGAAAAAGATTCTTCGTGATTTTTATGTTGATGACAGGGATAGTGGGATACGTGAAATAATCGTACCTAAAGGCTGTCTTATTCCTTATCGTGGTAATCTCTATGGCTGGGAAGAGTTGATGCGTACATCCACTATGAAAGTTTTTGAATTAGGCGCAAGGCTGGTTATCGATGAATATGGTCTGCTGTGGCTCAGGATTCATCGCCACGACTCAGCACACGATGACGATCCAGAGGTGTTCTTTCCCGTAGAAAATGCAGATGAGGCAGAAGCTATATTTGACAAAGAAGGTCCTTTTGCCCCTTTAAAATATTTCTTCTATGGTTTGGAGGATCTTACTGTTCCGCATTTCCGCTATAATGATGGCCCGTACCTCTACTTTGCCACGAAAGACTTGACGCTTTCAGAAGAAGAGATGCTGGATAGGTTAGTTGCATGTAATGTCCATTTTTAAAAATATGTATACGTATGTTTGAGGAAACTATTTATTACAAGAATACGGACGTCCTATTGATGGCCCCGTGCTGCTACCATCACATCCACGACAGAGGATTATGACGATGTGTATGTGATTGGAAAGTCTGATGATTGAACGCAAGATTTCTTTATGATTGCTATTGGTGATTGACTTTCGGCACACCTTGGAGGCATTATCGGTATAGTAAATGGCATTTGGAAACTCTAACCCAAATTAGTTCACAAAAAACTTGCAAACGGCTCAAAAATGTTGTATATTTGCAACGCGAATGTATGTCAATAAAAGATTGTGAACTATGCCAAGGAAGAATACAGGAATGCCAGTTGAGGCGCATCCGTCGCCAAAGGTTGCGGAGAATGGTGAGAGGCTGCTCTATATGAAGTCACAAAGTGGATTGACCAAGTCTCTCGATGATTTTGAGACGTGGTTTGGCGACAAGTATTCACTGCGCAAGGGTGAGATAACCCGGGCGTTCGAGGCCTTTCTTGATGCCGCCCCCGAATGGCTTGCCAAGGGCTACCGCATAGAGACTCCCTTTGGGTCCTTCGCTCCAAAGGTTCGTTTGAAGCGTCAGGTTACCGATCCCGATGACATCTATCATGACGATATAGAATTGGAAGGGGTTGAGTTCCAGCCCATCAAGGCGTTCACCAAAAAGCTACATTCGCTATTGGCTCCGAAGGCTTCCGCTATGTCCGAAAACCTCAATCCAGCAGGCTGCAGAATAACATGCAGCACTTGGAGGAAGCCCTGCAGAAGTGTATTCAGGAACATGGTTACGCAACTGTTGCCAGTTTCTCCTTCCATAGCGGCTTGACAAGTCATGCAGCCCGCAGGCAGCTCAATAAATGGTGTTCCGGTGACAGTCCCAGGCTTCAGTTCTCCCGCTTCGGGCGCCTTCATGTCTACACGGAGATATAAGTGTGCGATACATTTTTTTCAATGTTTACACCTTCATTCGGCTATAGGTGAACAATCGTTTGCCTTTAGCTGAACGATTGTATGACTTTAGCTGAACGATTGTTTGCCTAAAGGACTAATCCCTACGCAGCTGATTCATTTCCCCTTTTCAGTCGCTTCTTTATCCCATTTCACCGGGTTCATTATCCCTTTTGACCCGTGTCCCCCTAAAGATTAGTTGATATTCGAAGCCAAATTGGACAAAAATCTACTAAAATAACAGAAATTTATATAAATATGTGATGAATTGAGAAATTTTGTGTATATTTGCAGAAACAACGGTATTATTAACTACTCCGCATATATTAATCAAAACACTAAAATAAAAAGAATATGAAACAGACATTATTATTTTTCGCAGTAATGAGTATGGTAAGTCTCAATGTATATGCCGAATTTGAAAACAGTGACAAAGTAAATGTTGATGGTATTTTTTACTACTTAGACAATGATAGAGGTCAGGCACAAGTTGTGTCTATGCCTGAGGGCAGATATTCCGGTGATATTTTTATACCGTCTTTAATCAACCATAATAATAAAAAATATAGTGTTACAAGTATTGGAGAATATGCTTTTTGTTGGTGCAAGAATTTGCTTTCTGTTACCATTCCCAGTAGCGTTTCAAGTATTGCAAAAGCTATTTTTTGGGGCAGCAACAACCTGTCTGTCATTAAAGTTGTGTCAGGCAATCCACGATATGACTCCCGCAACAATTGTAATGCAATAATTGAAACCGAAAGCAATTGTTTGGTAGCGGGTTGTAAAAACACGGAAATTCCTAATAGTGTTACGGCCATAGGAGACGATGCATTCAACGAATGCCTGGAGTTGTCTTCAATTACTATTCCCAACAGTGTGACTACAATTGGTAAAACGGTTTTTAAAGGTTGTAAAGATTTGGTTTCCGTCATCATTCCAGAGAGTGTTACAAATATTGGATACAATCCCTTTTGGGCCTGTACTTCTCTTTCCTCCATTAAAGTAGCAATAGGCAATCCCAAATACGATTCCCGTAACAATTGTAACGCAATAATTGAAACCGAAAACAATAAGTTGATATCTGGATGCAAAAACACAATCATTCCTAACAGTGTGATAAGCATTGAACATGGCGCTTTTTGCGGTTGCGTTGGTCTTACGTCAATTATGATTCCCAATAGTGTTGAAACAATTGGTACTCAAGCATTCATGGATTGTATCACCCTGACTTCTGTCAATATCCCAATTAGTGTGAAGGATATAGGCTCCTTCGCATTTAATGGTTGTTATAAACTTACATCTGTTACTATTGGGAACAATGTAAACATTGGGAAATATGCTTTTGGAGAATTTACTAAAGTTACGTGGCGGTAGACGGATGTTATCTCTAAGGTTTTGTTTTCTATTATTATGCAAATTAAACACAAGGTGAAATATGACCTATAGGTGACTAAGTATTCTAATTATCTAAGACATTATATAATCATGAAATTGACGAAAGACGAAAAGAAAGCTTTAAAAGTTTGTGCAGTTGGTGCAGGTGGAGCAATTTTACTGGGGCAAGGTGGTCTGGTATCCTCACTTCCTACTGCAATATCAATCTATGCAGCAGCAAAGATGAATGTGCAGGCACATGAAAGAATTGCAGCTAAGAACTTAGACTACCAACGTGAGCGTGATGAACGTCTTGCCGAACTTCAGGAACGTCAACGTCGTGAAGACAAGTATTTCCAATTAGCCAGGGATGAGCGTCATGAACGTTTCCAAATGGAATTAGAGGCACAGCGAATGTCATTCCAAGAACATTTGGAACTGCGGCGTTTGCAGTTTCAAGTTAAAATGGAGAAACGCCGCGAGGAATTCCAGCTTGCTTTGGCAGAGCGACAAATACAAAACCAACGTGAGATAGCACAATATCAAGCAATGGCCATGCGTGAAACACAGATACTTGTCGCTCGCGAAAATGCCCAAAATATGTTGGGAAACCAGATGGTATTAGAGGCTCTTAAAACATTTCCGCTAAACATTTCGCCCTTAGTGTTGTTGAACAATCGACCTCATTCTCTTTCTTCATTGCAGCGTTTCACTATTGACGACAAACTGGAAATTAAGGACAAAAACGGGAAAGTCATCAAGCAGATAGAAGTTAAGCCAAAGGATATGCTGGCAGATGTAATGAATTACAAAGAGCATCCGGAAGCTTTGAATATTTTTATAGCGCCCGTATTTGTTGACTCAAAGTTTGCATTCCAGAAGTCGCTCAGTATAAGGATATGGGAAGCCACCTACCAAAAGATTGAAAGTTTTTTCACAAAGTACTATAGCCGTGATGGACAATCACCCGTATTGTTCTATCCTACTGCCTGGAACGACAAATACACTTCAGGCGTTCATGCCAGTGAAACTCTGCATTATTTCTTAAAAGACTTGCCATGTATCGTTTTAGAACCAAAGTTTGATGGTAGCAAATTCAGGATGGCTATATCATTTTGGGGATTAGGTTATGCTTCTACGGAACATCACAGAACCGAATGGGAATGTGACGTTAATACGGATCTTTCCATAGCAAATGCCGCATACAATCGGTCGAAGAATGCATTGGAAGCAATAAAGACAATCTTGTCTATTAGCATGACGGAAACAGATCAAAAAAATTACCATAAATTGGAGACAGTCCTTAAAAAGAACGTCAATTTATATGAGGCTTTCAAAATCGGTGAACTAGGTGACATGTCGGAAACTGAAACAGATGCATTAATTAAGCAAATAGAAGCGATAGGCATTGGCAATATTTTTGCAATTGACTTTTCACAAGACTTAGAACCATTAGCTGATTACTTTTCATCTCAGATTGGGGTCACTTTGGCTATGCTCTCAGATCTTCATCATTTAATCACTACTGATGCCACTCCAATATTACCAGAATTAATGCAAAAGGGGGATGTGTTTAGCGAAGTATATGCAAATAAGGGAGACCGTGAGAAGTTGTGCAATTACTATACAAGTGTCTATGCTAATATAAGGAACGAAGAATGTAATTTGGCATCATCGTCTGACGAAGCAAGTCAGATTAGAAAGAATAGGGATAACGATATTGACAGAGTACGCCGAGACTTTAATATAGATCCTCCCATACCCAATGGCTCTTGGCAAGAACAAGTGATTGAATATATGAAACGCTTCCATAATTTTACTGATGCCGATTTTGAAAATGTGTGGAGTGAGTTCTTCAAGGTTAAGGATAGACACTTTAAGGAGCACATTTTAGCCCAAATCCCAGAAGAGGAAGAATACTATGATCAACTGGATTCAAGAATGTAGAACAAGCAAATGATAGTTTATGAAAACGCTATATATTAATATTATCGGCGAGGACATTCAGGCTTCTGAGAATACCGTTGTAGTAGGAACTCCTGATGATGCCATTGTTGACAAGTTCTATTACGAACTTGGTAAGGAGATTGTGAAAGGGGTCGATGCTCCTGGCATCCGTAGTTTGGCAAAACATATTGTCAAAAGTTTTAAGGACATAGACGAAATGTCATTTGACATAATCACGAAGCAATGGTTAAAGGTGAAAGACAAGTTGCTTGGCGAAAATCCGACTGGATTCGAAACCATTGAGTTACCAATGGAATACGTCAAATGGCTACAGAACTATGGTGACGCAAGCCATACGGAAATTGCCAAAACGCTTTACACAAGGAGTCGTCTTGTTGAGATTAGCCTTGACAAAATCTACAGGAACTCTGTTAACATCATAATAAATAGCATTGAACCAGACAATTATGGGCAGTTTGTGGTAAATGATGAGGTTGTAACTGATGACTCGGCCATTTCGATTGCCATCATGAAGAAGTTTGATGGGATAGCATTTAAGCCATACAAGAAAGAAGATGTGTGTCCTAAATGTGGTAAGAATCCTTGCGAATGTCCGAATGCCTGTCCGAAATGTGGCAAGAATCCATGCATATGTCAATATACTAAAAGTGAAGACTACATATATGCGATAAGGAAACGTTCCTTTTTTGACAAATTTGAGGTTTTCGCTGAAGCAAATTGTTGTTGGTTTTCCTTTTACAACAAAGGGGGAAAGAAAATTTCGAAATCAGATTATAGGGTTATTGTGGAGGGAAAATGTCAATCAAAACGTATGAAGAGAAGTGTTTTAATCTTAAGTAAAGATGGATGCTTGAATAGAAAAGACGGGATATTATACTATGTGGCATCTGCAGAAGAAAAATTAATTAAAATTGGAGAATATAAGCTAAATGATGGGGATTTCTCAGTCGCTATCCATTATGACAAATATATATTATATAGACACAAAAGGGATTATCGTCTTTATGAAATATGTAGGGATTCCTCATTGCAATTAAAGTTCGAGTTTTCTTCAAAAGTATTATTGGGAGTTAAGAATGTAAATATTTCTGGTAATTTTATATGGAATGCCTTATACACTGTGGATATGACAAATGGTAGTATTGTAAGCGACAAGGTTCAATACATAGAGCATGAGCAACCCCAAACTACTGAAACTTTATTCTTATGCAAAAACAATATCATTATTTCTAATAACGATATGAAAGAAATATATCATTTAATAGAAGGAGAAAGGTTTATTGGCTTTACCTCTTCTTTCTTCGTTATTGAAAGTAATGGATTTATTGAGAAATATGACAGAGAGGGAAGATTGTTATCATCTATTGAAACATGCAATGGTGCCTCTGATTTTGTTTTGTGGAAAAATGGATTCGTGTCATTCAACAACTATGGCTTTTGTGGTTTTTATGACAGAGAAGGAAAAGAATATCGGATAGGGAAACATAGTTATTTGTCACATGGGTGGCAATCTTCTGGGCCTAAAATAGCAGAGATAATATCCGACAATTGTATTCATATTAAAGAAGAGGTCTATAAAGGTCGTACCACAAATACGCAAAATTATCTAGTTGATAACAGTGACAAAATAATAATAAAGAACGCATTATCCTTCATAGATGGTAACAATAATTATGGAAGTGGCTTCGCTATTGAGAAGATTGATGATAATTTCTTTTATTGTTCATACACAAAACGTGAAAAAGGAGAATTTAGGGATTTAGAATGCATTGTGAATGGAGAAAAGGGAGTAGTTGTCTGTGAGGTAAATAAAGAATATAATCAGGAATTATACTTAATTAGATAGAATTTCAATTTTAGGTATGAAGACATTATATATCAATATCAGCGGCAAGAGCATCCGGAACTCTGAAGATATTATTGTAGTTGGAACTCCTGATGATGCCATTGTTGACAAGTTTTATTACGAACTTGGAAAGGAGATCGTGAAAGGTGTTGATGCTCCTGGCATTCGTGGCTTGGCAAAACATGTCGTTAAAAGTTTTAAGGATATAGACGAAATGTCATTTGACATAATCACGAAGCAATGGTTAAAGGTGAAAGACAAGTTGCTTGGTGATAATCCAACAGGATCTGAAACCATTGAGCTACCAATGGAATATGTCAAATGGCTACAGAACTATGGCGACGCAAGCCATACGGAAATAGCCAAATCGCTTTATGCAAGGAATTGTCTTGTTGAGATTAGCCTTGACAAGATCTACAGGAATTCTGTCAACATCATAATAAATTGTATTGAACCGGACAACTATGGGCAGTTTGTTGTAAATGATGAGGTTGTAACCGATGATTCAGCCATTTCGACTGCCATTATGAAGAAGTTTGATGGGATCGCTTTTAAGTCATATAAGAAAGAAGATGTGTGTCCTAAATGTTGTAAGAATCCGTGCGAATGCCCGAAAATATGTCCAAAATGTGGAAAATCTCCATGCGAATGCAAACAAAATCAGATTTTTGCTGTTGCAAATTATGACTCTTTTTCCCGCGATGATAAGGAGAAATTTGATTTTGTGTACCAATTATATGATGTCACTGGTCATTTAATAGATAATAGACATTTCCTTAGAATCTTTTCTGAAGATGACTTTGGAAAAGATCGTAGTATGTACTATAATATATATAATCATTTAATCCCGACAGGAGACCCTTCAAGAATAACAAACAAGATAAGGCCACTCTTAGGTTATTGCGTGGAAGATAATTTTTTATATCTAATTACGAAAGAGTCTGTGATGAGAATATGTGATTATTCTGGCGGCAAATGTGAAGGAGAGGGAGATTTATATTGGGGGCATAACAGTGACACGAAAACTGCGCATATAGAAGGAAAATTCATCATTATCACAGAATATGATGAAATATTCAACAAAAAGGGAAATAGCACAAAAATAACTGTATATGAAATAAAAGAAAATAAAGTAATCTGCCGAGGTGTTATTGATCAATTCAGAAAATGGATTTTTGATCAAAACAAATATAACTATATACAAGACCACTACCACATTTCGCCTATTTGCATAGATTCCCATGAAAAAATAGTTTTTAATGGCCATAAATCTGCTTATTATTTGGGAACAAACACAAATGGACAAGACCTTTTTATAGTTGAGCCCCAAACAGAATCAGGGAAAGGAGAATGGCCTATTATGACTAAAGATGGTAGTATAGTTGGCAATATGTATTTTGAGGGTATTAAATCGATTTCATCAGACCATAAGTTTTTAATCTTGCGTAATCATATGGATAGAAATTTGGGGCTGTCTTCTATTGAAGGGAAAATGATAGTCGGTCAACAGTATTTTAATATTGAGGAAACTGAAAAAGGTATCTTTAAATTAGAAAACCATAGAGGTAAAACAGAATACTATTTTCCAAAAGATAATACTTATTGTAAAGGCATATTTAAAGACTTTATATGGAAAAATGACACACTATTATCTTTTAAAACTAATAACGTCATTATCAATGATTGTAAATTTTGTTCTCATATCATGACGGATTTATATTACTATATTGATTTAAGTGACAAAGGATGGATAATAAATAAAAATGGAGTAAAAATTTCAGTCGTGGATGCCATTTTAGTTGATGGTAAATTATCTCGCTCTAATCAGAGCTTTAGGATTGACACTAAAAGTGTTATGATAGAACGTGAGAAAAAAATATTTTTGCTTGACGAAGCCGGGAATATCAATGAACTACAACGTCACATGTACAAATCGTTTACATACGGTGTTGCGTTATACTTATCAAAAGAGGATACTACTATTAGATATTGCAAAACGGATGGCATTATAAGGGAAATTCCGTGGTATAATAAGGAAAGAATAACAGATCTACAAATGTTTGCAGATAATGTTGTTTTAGTGAAAATAGTCGATAGAAGATTTAAGTTAGAAACCCAATACTTGGTTTCATTAGATGGTAAAGAAATACTAGACCAACAGTATCACGGAAAATACACAGATATCATAAAAATATCAGAAGAGTTTTTTACTGCTGTTGATCCGAATGGAGAATGTGGCGTTTATGATATGAAAGGGAATGTCATAATGAAGCCTGCCTGTAAAAAAATAGTGCTAATTTAAAACCAGATAAGCAAAGATGAAGACATTATATATTAACATCAATGGAGAGGACATACAGAGTTTTAATGATATGATTGTAGTAGGAACTCCTGATGATGCTATTGTTGACAAGTTCTACTACGAACTTGGAAAGGAGATAGTGAAAGGTGTTGATGCCCCAGGCGTTCGTGGTTTGGCAAAAAATATTGTCAAAAGTTATAAGGACATAGACGAAATGTCATTTGACAAAATCACGAAGCAATGGTTAAAGGTGAAAGACAAGTTGCTTGGTGAAGACCCAACAGGATCCGAAACCATTGAGTTGCCTATGGAGTATGTCAAATGGCTACAGAACTATGGTGATGCAAGCCATACGGAAATAGCCAAATCGCTTTATGCAAGGAATCGTCTTGTTGAAATTAGCCTTGACAAAATCTACAGAAACTCTGTCAACATCATAATAAATAGTATTGAATCGGACAACTATGGGCAGTTTGTTGTAAATGATGAAATCGTAACTGATGATTCGGCTATTTCGATTGCCATTATGAAGAAGTTTGATGGAATTGCGTTTAAGCCATACAAGAAAGAAGATGTGTGTCCTAATTGTGGGAAGAATCCTTGTGAATGCCCGAAAGTCTGTCCCAAATGTGGAAAATCTCCATGTGAATGTGAGCATCTTCAAAAATGGTCTACTCTAGAGGACTTTAAGAACGGGGTGATTATTTTGGATGGTATTACCCTGAATGAAACAACCATAAAAGATTTGCGAACGAGAGGTTGTTTATGCAAAAATGACGAATATGCGCCTTTTCTTATTCTTTCAGAAGTTAATAATTATTTGAAAGTTTACATACCACAATGTAGGTATAAAGATTTGGCAAGAATAAAAAATGAATTTCCGGCATCTGCAGACATTGATGATAACTTCTTAATAAATGAAGAAAAGCTTGTTAAGATGATTGATTTAAGGATAGGGTCATGGTCTTTAGAGTTGAAGGATATACCAGTATTCAACGAATTGGGGCTGAATGGTAGCATTAATGACTTTGATTATGATGTGTTTGTACAATCTTTAGAAGATTTTGGATACATTAAGGTAGAGAATCCTATGGATCAAAACGATGATGATGCCGATTTTTTCGCGCACAAAATCCATCTTTCAAATAATTGGATATTATTGAGAATAGACACATCTAGATCCTATGAAATAGCACTAAATTTTTGTGTTTGTTTTTTGGATAAACTTATATCATATAACACAGGAAGAGTAATTAAAACAAGTACAAGAAACTAAATATCATCCATCATTATGAAAACATTATATATTAACATCAATGGAGAGAATATACAGAGTTCTAATGATATTATTGTAGTAGGGACTCCTGATGATGCCATTGTTGACAAGTTCTATTACGAACTTGGAAAGGAGATCGTGAAAGGTGTTGATGCTCCTGGTATTCGTGGTTTGGCAAAACATATTGTCAAAAGTTATAAGGACATAGATGAACTGTCATTTGACAAAATCACGATGCAATGGTTAAATGTGAAAGACAAGTTGCTTGGTGAATACCCAACTGGATCCGAAACCATTGAGTTACCAAAGGAATACGTCAAATGGCTACAGAACTATGGTGATGCAAGCCATACGGAAATTGCCAAATCGCTTTATGCAAGGAATTGTCTGGTTGAGATTAGTCTTGACAAAATCTACAGGAATTCTGTCAACATCATAATAAATAGTATTGAACTGGACAACTATGGGCAGTTTGTGGTAAATGATGAGGTTGTAACTGATGACTCGGCCATTTCGACTGCCATTATGAATAAGTTTGATGGGATAGCATTTAAGCCATACAAGAAAGAAGATGTGTGTCCTAATTGTGGGAAGAATCCTTGCGAATGCCCGAAAACATGTCCAAAATGTGGTAAAGAACCTTGTGAATGTTCAAATGACCCATTGTTCCCTATAGATGGGATTATTCTTGGTAGAACATCATTAGCAGATTTGGTTAAGGAAGAAAAAATAGACATTCCTCTTGAAACACCTCAGTCTATTAGGAAACATTTTGAATCATTGTTTGAAGAGGGAACTACTCATTTTTCAAAAGGAATGATTGATCATTATGGCAATGGCTATTATGACGTTTTTATGTTAGAAACTGCATTTAGATATATCCAGTTCCTTGGATATAAATACTTTTCAATTGTAAATATAGATTTCTTTGGTAAAATGCCACAATCATGGGGTAATTATTTTGGTTTTTCTAATCGTTCCTCATTGCAAGAGGTAAAAAACATTTTAGCAACGAAAGGTTTTGAAGAAGTAAAAAATTCTAGAATATCTCAAGATTCGAAATTTAAATATCTGATTACATTTTTTATTGAACGCAAAAAGTATTTTGTTTCTCTATTTTTCGGAGAAGATCATGTTAACGGAGGTCTAATATTATACTCTCTTTCATTAGAATTAGTTAATTGTCCATATTGTAGTTCTAAAGAGGTGAAATATAATATAAATTTAGATTATGATCTCGAATCGCCTCAGCGTAATTTCATAATGCACCAATGTAATGATTGTAACCATCGCTGGGATAATTTTGATTTATCCATTAGGTGTTCGGAATGCGGCTCATACGGAACAACATATCGCACAAAAAAGAATCATTTAAAATGCATTGTATGTGGACATTCAATTTAAATTAGTAATCTATGGAAGAGCTTTTCAATATAATAGCCAATGCATGGGATGGTGGACTCTCAGGAACGTACGAGAGTTCCATCTCTACAGACATGATAGATGATTCTATCGCAAAAATGAGTGCCTTCTTTGACATGGGGACATCATCAATAATTGACTCTTCCAATTTAATGACAGGAGAGTTGGATGGTTCGAATATCTATTCGGATGATTACTTGTTTGGTAGTCGCGCAGAGTTGGAAGGTATGGGCATTACTGGACAGGATGCTCTTGAGCTTATGATGACTTATGCTGGCACGCTGAGTTCATTACAAGATATAGACACAGGTTTTAATAATTTCCAACAAGAACTTTGTTGTGACTTTATGGCTGGCATAAGGGCAGGACTAAATGATATTGACATGTCACAAGTTGAGAGCTATTTGACGAGTGATGACTATACGGTGGATAATAATGGTAAGAGCCACTTTGATGCCATTGCAGAAGGTATGAACTTTGCTCACGATTATATGGATAGCCATCATGAATCGCCAAAGTTTATGGATTGTTTTGAGCAATTCAAGGAATCACAAGCGAACTCTTCTGCCGAGATTGCAGAATTGATGGATGAACGATATGGGGTTGAGTGTACGATGCAACATTATAAAGACTTGTTGAGTAATGGCTCTGATGGTTTTAATAGTGTTGAAGAGTACGAGGATGCGATAAGGAAATATTTTGCTGCAAGCGCTGAACATGCACAACTTTCAAGCCAGATTTCGTTTAAAAGTCGTGAAAGTATGGTGCCTTATGAAGATAATCCTTGTTATGATATCAATCATCCGGAGCGCAATCCTTTTGGAGTATATATCATGTATCACTCAAATGGAGCACATCCTGTTGAGACATTCCAAAAACCATATCTGCCCGATGATTTTTTGGATAGAGACCCCAAAGAAGGAACGAAGTTATTGCAGAATGCTTGTAATGTCTTATGTGATGCAGGAGGATGTAGGCATATAAAAGTTTTCTTAACAGATAGTACGATAGTGACTAATAATGCAGCGTGGCATGCTGGAGTCTGTCCATTTATTTTAATTGATGACACTTTATATTTAAATCGTGACTATGCACGTGATTGTTTAAAGGAATTTGGGAGTACAGATATTCTGCTATGCATTATGGCTCATGAAATTGGCCATGCAGAGATTGCGCTTCACTGTGGATACCTTGACGGAAAATCGAATGAAACGCTTGCAGACATGTTTTCTTCAATTTTAGTTTCTAAGATGGGAATTGACATTGATGTTTTGCGTCAATGGAATCTATGGAATTATGATGGGGATGGAAGCCATGATTACAAGCCATCAGAAGGTAGATGGGATATAGTTTCCGCAGGTAAGTATTGGTCACAGCTAACAACTCTTGATTCTTTCGTTAATGCCTTAGAAGATAAACATTTTAGGGAACTGGTATATAACTATAATGCCGATTCTGTTGAAACTGTTAATGCTATGGCTCAGAATGAATTAGATTTTCAAATTAACGAAGCTGGAGGAAGTAAAGATACTTTGATAAATGCTTTCGATCATGTCTTAAAATATCTTTCCATATTTGTAACAAGAATATGATTTCGTATATATGATTGTGAATGAACTAAAAATAAACAGTGTTGTCTATTAATGCTAATGTTAACCTATGAACGACGAAGGACTAAGACAACTATACAGACGTTTGGTGGATGATGCCTTCATGACAATAGACTTGACTCCCTGTTGGCGCATGACGGTACCAGCTTGGCTATATCATTGCGATTTGACTTGCAATGACGGTACAAAAGTTGAGGTTTGTATGATGGAGGATACTGCTACATCGAACGAAGGACGAGATATATACTTGTGGGTAAAGCATGAGGACAAGTACTTGGAGTTTCCTTTGTACTGCGACTTCAACAATACTGATAGTTGGTTCGCTATGATGAAAGATGCGGAAGAAAGAGCCCTGGAGGTCCTGCACGAAATAGTTGATGGCGGAAAGGAGTATTTGACAGCTGAGATAGATGTTAACGGCATCACATGGAAAACGTCATTGGCAATAACGGAGAAGCGTATGGAAAACGTCATCAAGTTACCCTGCTCATGTGCTTTATCTGTCAATGGTCAAGTGTTTCATGGGATTGATGGCATAGAGAAGTATTGTCAAGAGCAACGTGACAGTTCCTCGCCTTATATATTGAAGAGGTGTCATAAATTGCCATACATGGAGCAAGAGGAAGCCTGCCTTGGTCAACGTTTTGCGAGGAACTATTTGTTATGTAAGGATAAGAGTGTGGCAGAATGTTTTATGAAGACTTTTATCGGTATCAAAAATGTATCGGCACTTGAACCAGATGACATTCCTACACCAGCAGGCTTTCCGCCACTTATCTGCTACGTTGATAGAAGCCGCTACATTGTTCTGTCATATAGAGAAGGAGAGGACTAACAAAATAGGAGGTAATTATGGGAATGGTTCGACTGGTAAAGATGATTTGTGCTTTCAAGAAAAATCATTTCGTAGAAGCGCTTATATCGTCGCTCAAAGTATATTTTGAGATGCATGGCAGAGATCGTTATGCATTCGAGTATGAACCCATTAACAAGTTATTATGCAGGCTTATGCCTATCTATGAATTGTCTGACGATGATTTCAGGAAATTGTTTCGTTTACGTTATGGTGAAAATTCCCTTACCCCCAAGAAAGAGCAGTATCTACAGGACTGTATAGGAGAATTGCAGGATTTTGCATCGTCTTTTATTGATACGTTAAACTTTAAGTACGCAATTCTGTGTATCAAAGCCCAACAAAAGATTGCTTCTTTGTGCAGAGATTTAAATGGGGATTTATTATGGTGGACCTATATTACAGGTATAGACCTTTATGCTCGTTTGTATGATCACAAAAAACTCTTTGAGATATGTGATGAAGGTCTCAAATTTGCCCGAGATAACGAGGATATTGAATTGGAGTT
>JAEEGL011246956.1_pt1 | contig 19801 bp, 16 predicted proteins | sample 9134231 | NCBI WGS metagenome assembly JAEEGL01 (sample SAMN16246548, study PRJNA631951) | gut metagenome | biome: gut microbiome; feature: rumen; material: fiber-attached | host: Bos | place: Iran: Karaj | collected 2018-10 | reverse complement strand
CCCGATGCTCAGTGTGACAACTTCAGGTTTCCCGCGGTGCTCATTCGCATGCGGCTTCGCCGCATTGCTCATGTCGCGCTGGCAAGCCCTTCGGTTTGTCCTTCGCTACGCGGTGTCCATCCGCCAAATGCTTTGCATTCGTCGGATGTCGCGCTGTCGCGCTATGCAACCAGTCCGAAATGGGTCTGCTTGTGAGCAAGCTCCCAGCAGACCATTTCGTCCTGTTTGCGCACCGCTTGTAGAAACGCGCAACTTCCAGTTTGTCGAAATGAAGGGGGGGAGATTCAAGGAAGCCATGTCAATTGTGATTGTTGATTTCTGTCTTGTTGTTCAAATGAGCTTTTGGCAAAGTGGATGAATTTGAATATACCTTGATAAATCTTGACATAGGCATGGAAATAATAGTATGTTGAAATTAGTAGTGGAAATTATGGCGTCAAGCGGAGAGGCGAGTGAGAGGGCCGAGGTGGCTAGCGGAGAGGCGAGTGAGGGGACTGGGACTTCAAGAGGAACGGCGAGAGAGAGAATTAGAGGCAGTAACGTTTAGATAATAGAAAGCAGAATTCAACGCGTTAGGGCGAGGAGGATGAATGGATGAAGGTTTTGAGCGGGGATCAGTGGGGAGCCGTGGTGAGATGGAATGGAAGGCACTATATCCGGTGCCGCATGGGGATGGAAGAGTATCCCGTATTCCAAAGGATTACGGATGAGGAGGCGAAGGCCATCCTGGCAGGGGAAATGACGAGGGGGGACGTGCTAAAATGCTATCGCGGCGTTTTCCCGACTTCACGGGGGGATGCAAAGGAGAAACTCTTCCGGGATTATTTTGAATATGACAGGAACCTGAACGAAGAGGAGATCAAAGAAGCGCTTCGCTTGTTGAAGAAGGCACCGGCTTTTGAAACGGAATTTTACCTAGTGCTTGCCGGAGAAGAACGCATTGAGGATGGCATCGTGGAGGTTGACGGAATGACCGCTTTGGATTATAAGCGGAGACTTGGGCTTAGTACGGAGGACACGTATGCCTATCTGATCAAAAAGTTGGAAAATGGAAAAGTGACCATACAGGGAAAGGCTCCTGAAAAGGACGTGAATGATCCGGAAACCTGGAAAAAGGAATTCCTGAAGATTGCCGGCGGCACCGCATTGCTGACGATCAGCGTCGTGGCTACGGGAATAGCAGTGACCAGATTGGTCAAAAACGGGAAAGCAAGGGCTTTTTGGGACTTTATGAAAATGTAAACGCATGACAGGCGCGGACAAGAGATTTGAAACGAAAACGTTCCAAATGGAAAAACATAAGTTGTAAATCGTAAACGTGAAAACTGGCGAGCAGGAAACTCTCGTCAGTTTTTTCTTAATTTTAAAGCGAAAATAATTTACTATTTAGTAAAAATGTGTTATGATGTATAAGGTATATTGGCTTTTTATGGACAATCGTAAAATATTTACTAGTTTTTGGACGCAAAAAAGAGGCGTCTTTTGGAGGGATGGGGAAATGAAAAACAAGAAACGTTACGCATCATTGATCATGTTGTTGGCACTGACGGTGAGCCTTGGAAGCTGCAGCGGATGTGCAGGCTGCGGAAAGGAAACCGGAGGAGAGACGACCAGCCAGGTTGAGGCGTCCGCAACGCCGGGAGGCGAACCGGCGAGCAGCGAAGTGGTAAGCGTCACGCCGACGGAAGAACCGGCAGCAACGCCGGAGCCTACGCCAGAGCCCACGGCGACGCCGGAACCCGTGATCGACTTTGTCGATCTTGAATCACCAACGCTGGAAGAACTTCAAGCGGCACTAGACAATGAACAATACGTGACAGTCAACGTAAACGGTGAGGTCCTCTTTGGCGAAGGCGAGGAGGGCATGGAAAAATTAAAGGAAGCGCTGGCGGCGGGCCAGACGGAGAAGGAGATCAAGGTCGACGTCAAGGGCAAGTACGGCGAGTCCAAGGCCGAAGCGGTCCTAACGATTCCCGCCGGGAAGACGCTGAACGTAAACGGAAACGTATCCGTTGGAGCGAAGGGCGAGATCACGTTTGGCGGAACGCTGAATAACAATGGCGGCATGTTCCTCGGGACGGCACTAAAGAGTGAGGAAGGCGGAACCTTTGCCAACAACGGCCTCGTGGTAAAGCCGGAGCACAAGCACAAGAAGGTGACGGATGCGGCGGTTGCGGCGACCTGCACGAAGGACGGCCTAAGCAAGGGAAGCCACTGCAGCGTCTGCGGTGAGATTCTGGAAGAGCAGAAGGTCGTGCCGGCAACGGGCCACAAGGAAGTGAAGGACAAGGCAGTCGCGGCGACCTGTCAGAGCGAAGGAAAAACGGAAGGCAGCCACTGCAGCGTCTGCGGAGAGGTATTCGTAAAGCAGGAGACGATTCCGAAGACGGGACACACGCCGGTTGGTTATGCGGAAGTTGCTTCCACGTGTTCCTCGCAGGGGCATGCGGCCGGAACGAAGTGCTCGGTATGCGGAGCGAACTTGTCAGGAGGCGAGGCATTGCCGCTGGCGGCACACGTGCCGGAGACGGTTTCCGGAAAGGCAGCTACCTGCACGGAAGCAGGTTATGAGGCTGGAACAAGGTGTAAAGTTTGCGGAGCACCCATTTCAGGGGCAGCGGTTATACCGGCCAAAGGACATAAAATGTTAGAAATACCGGAAGTAGCGCCGACCTGTACGCTGCCTGGACACTCGGCAGCGCAATGTTGTCCAGAATGTAAGACATATTTTATTCCTTTAGTTGACGTCCCGGCACTGGGGCATGACTGGAAAGATGATCCTTCATCGCCTAACGTTGAGCCGGGGTGCATAACCTTGGGGTATACTTACAGAGTATGTTCACGGTGTGGCAAAAGTGAGAAGGAACGCATTGGTGCGCTGGGACACGTGGATGCCAATCAGGACGGAACTTGTGACAGATGCGGTACGGGAATGAATTGATCAAACATAGATAGTTTTGTGAAAGAGGGAGAAAAATGAAAAAGCACAAGAGACGTAATTTATTTAAGAGATTATTGGCGGGACTGATGTCTGTTCTGATGATGATTACGCTTTTGCCAGACATGGCTTTCGTGTCGCATGCGGCGGAAAGAGTTGAGATCCACGTGTATGATGCGTCAAAACAAAACATCGATGGTGCAGACGTAGTAATTACCTGGGGGAAAAAGAACAGTTCCTCAGATGATAAAACAAGCCCTGGAAAAACCGGAGGATCCTTTGGGGAAGGTAAGTTCGCTGCCGATGTCCCGAACGGATACCAAATAGCGGGCAGTACGGTTTCCATTACCAAGACGGGATATAAGACGATTACCGGAGAGCCAATTACTACATATTATAATCCGATAGAAATGCAAGAGCAAAGGTATGCATTTCCTAAGGATGAATATACGTTAATTGTTGGTGAACTTTTGACGGCACAGGCAAATCCTACGCCAAACCATTATGGCAGCAGTGACGAGTCGATTGCCACGGTGAAGGCCGCGACCGGAGAGGTTAAGGCCCTAAAGAGGGGCGAAGCCACTATTTATGCGTATGATGATGATGGTAAGGAAAAGGGTTCTTATAAACTGACGGTTAACGGAAAACAGCAGGATGCGCTTTCTTGGGTGATGTCTCAGGAAACCATTAAGGTTAATGACGTTGTTGGGTTTAGTTTTAACGGCGGATCGGGAAATGGAACGATTATGCGTTTTAGTAACCCGAATGAAATTGCATCCTTTGATCCGGAAAAGGACAAAGTTACGTTCCATGAGAGGGGCGAAGTGACGCTAACGGCAATCAAGGACGCAGATGATGAATATGAAAGCACGACTGCTGACATAAAATTGAGGGTTTGGGGAGACCCGCAGGGAAAGCTGATTTTTGACGGTGAAGAGATAGAGGCAATCGAATTCGGAGATAATACAAAACAATTAAGTGCGAAAAAGGCCAGTTCCAGTGGCACGTATACAGATAAGCCAATAGTATATTCCAGCAGCGATGAAAGCGTTTTAATAGTAAATGCTTCAAATGGAAAACTGACTACCAAGGGAGTCGGCATCGCAGAAATTACTGCCACTATGCCAGGGAACGATACCTTGGAAGATACGGCGGTATCGTGTTTCATTCAAGTGAAACCTGGCAAGCAGCCGATGAAATTTGAAATAAAACAAAGCGACGTTCCGGTGCTTGCCTGTGGATCCGACTTTACAAATAAGGTTACCGGAGCGGTTGGCAGCGTTACTTATACCGTTGCGGAAGGGGATGAGGATAAGGTTTCCGTAAATAATTCAGGTAAGGTTACGGGAAAATTACCGGGCACGGCCACGATCATCGCTACGGCCCAGGCAAGCGGTAATTACAAAAAAACGGCAATTCAGTATACAATTACGGTAGTCAAAGGAAAGAAGACGGTTTATTTTGACCAGTCCGGCACTGTCAAAAAGACGATTGATCCGGACGATTCAAGTAATAATATCTTTAAGAATACCATTCACGGCGGTCCGGATGGAGTAAAGCCGGTATACTCGTACAAAGTGTTAGAAGGCTCGGATTGCGTTAAGGATGGCAAAATAGACAAGAACGGACAACTTGAGTTCGTTTGTGCGGGAAAAATAGAGGTGACGGCCTCTTATCCGGAATCAACTTCTTATGAAGAATGCCATGACAGTTACGTACTTGAGGTGGAACCGGCACAAAGATCCATTCATTTAGTGTATAATGAGCAGACGGTTTATCTGGGCTCTGATAACGTGTTTGCGTTTATGGGTCTTAAGGATGAAGGAGAAGGCGGCGGAGACATTACTTATTCCGTTTTGCCTGGCGATGATCCCCAAGGACTTTTTGCCGGCATTAATGAAGACGGCACGTTTTCCTTGAATTTTAAGATCCCGCAGGGAGATGCCGTTGATCGTGAGTTGGTTGGAAAGGTTGTCGTTACGGTGACAAAAGCTTCAGATGGGATTTATGAGGAGGCGACGGATCAATACACGCTCTATGTGAAATGTCACGTGGGAGACGAGGACGTTAACTATCGAATTCATGGAACTAAAAATGAAAGTACGGGATGGTACGTCAGCCCCAGCGTGTATATTTCTCCTATAGATTCGAATGACCAAATGCTTACGCTTCAATTTATGGAGATAATGGAGAAAACGGTTACGTTTGAGAGCGAGGATGGTGAGAATGAAGGCGAATTGAGAACGGAGTTTCTTCTCCAAGATGACGTGACGAGTGAGTATTATTATTGTAACGTTATGTTTTTCAAAGATTCAAAGAGTCCATATTCCTTGCAAATTGACGTGAACAGCCAGGAGTTTAATTGGTTTCAAATTGTTTTTTGGGGATTTCCGGAAGAATTAACCACTTTTGACTTCACTGCGGAAGACAACGTAGGAGTGGCGCGAACGCAGTTTTACGTGGATTATGGTAACTCGGTGATTAGCTCGGTGAATGACATTGAGGCGCTTGTAAATAATCAGTGGAAAGACGGAGATACGGCTTACGTTGCAAATATCAAGAAAAATCCCGTGGTAGTTTACGTGAAGGTAACGGATGCGGCTGGTCACGTAAGTTATGCTTCCACAAATCAGATTGTCTTTACGTTGCAAGAGCCGACGGTGGTTTTTGATCTGGACAACCAAAATTATTATACTTCGGATTTCACGGTTCCAGTCAAAATCTATGACGTGGATGCGGGCATCAAGCAAGTGTATTACTGGATTGAGGATGACGTAAAAGGTATCGGCAGCGAAGAGGAGAAGGCATTATTATATGAATTTAATAAACTGGTAACGGTTGAAAACCTAGAGCATAAATTGGAAAATAAGGTGATTCACGTCAATACGGAGACATATAATAGTGATAAAATCGTGCTTCACGTTTTAGTAGTTGATAATCATGATTCGAAGTTTTATTTTGAGAATACTTACAAGGTTTTGGCCACGGAACCCCAAATGTCCGTTACGTTGTCTACTGAGAATTATCAGGAGAAGAATGGGAATTGGTATTTTTATGATGGCGAACGTACGGCAACAATCAATATCACGTGTCGTTCAACGGCCTTTGATCCAGACAAGGTTGAAATTGTTATAAACGAATCGAAGGGAACGGACGTAGACGAGAATAAGGAACATACTTACGTGATTTCTGATTGGTCTATAACGTCGCCAGCAACGTCACCTAAAGATCTGGATAACGTTGTACATACGGCAACCATTACTTTTTCAGGAAGTGCGGAGTATAGTTTTACGGTTAGGTTTGAGGACGAAGGCCATCACGTGGTTGGGCCGTATAAATCAGAGTCCTTTGTTATCGACTTGAAAGCGCCAGAGGCAACCATTGACGTGACAAGTTCGAACGTTGCGCCGGGAGAGATTTGGCGCAGTTGGACTGAGAAAAACAGGCAAGATCCAAGAACTTATGACTTATGGACGAAAGATAACGTTGAAGTAAGCCTGAAAACGACTGACAACGTCAGCCCGATTAAAAGAATTCAATATTATTGCGCGTATGAAGATGACTTACTGCCGGAAGAATCACTGGAAACGGTTGCGTGGGAAGATGCCCAGTACGGTGCAATGGATCAAATTGAAGAACGCTATGCGTATGGTACGGACATAGTAATTAATTCGGGGCGCTTTGCCGTTTATTGGAGAATTACGGACTATGCAAATCACGTTACGTATGCGTGCACGAACGGGATCATTATTGACGAAAAGAATCCCGAGATCAACAATCTTACAAAAGAGAAGCCGAATGGCAACGGATACTACAATCAAGACTTGACGTTTATCGTTTCGGCGAGCGATCCGGATACATTTTCAGGAATTCATACGCTTGATTATTGGTTGGTATGTGATGGTAAAAAGGTTGAGGAAAAGAACCTGTTTACGCATTCGCAGACAAAGGGCAATACTCTTGAGATCTTAAATAGCATAAAGAACACGACAGAGTATGAAATACCAATCAGCATGAAGACGTATAACAGTGATGACGTGCGGTTGTACGTGAAGGCAACGGATAATGCCGGTCATGTTTCCTATTTATCTCTGGACGGAACCACGACCGAGGAAAGCTATATTCCGTTGAAATTCTCGGCAACGCCGCCACAGATCAATATTACTATTCTTAATGATAATAAGGATAAAAAGGCTCCGTTCTCCGTACATGAGGATACAAATCAAAAGAAGCGGGCATATTTTGGCGAAACCCGTTCGGTTATGATCAACGTGACGGGAAGAGCATCCGTATTTGATGAAGAAGCGTTCTTCAATGGAATGATCGTTAATGCATGGGATGCAGCCGGACAAAAAATAGCAGTTGACGTCAAAAACATGATTCATTTAGTTGAACAGACGGATGCATATGATGAGAATGGCAAGATCATACCTGATAAACACGTAAGGCGTTACCAAATCGATTTTGACGTGGATGCAAATTATGATTTCTCGCTATACTACATTGATTTGGCAGGAAACGCGTGCCTGTGGACGAAGAATATGGAAATCGATGGCGTGGACTTAACAAAGTGTCAGTCCGCGGAAGTTACGTTTGGGAATTCCAACAGAAGTCTGGAAGATACGGATCAATATTTTACCGTGGACGTGAATGTACCAAATGGTACGGTTTCCATTTCGGGATATACCTGGACGACTCTTTTGAATATCCTTACTTTCGGCCTGTGGAAAGCAGAAGACGTAACCGTGGAGGCTACAAAGACTGACAAGACCAGCCCCGCGATCATCGAGTATTACGTGACGGATTCCATGACTTCTTTGACGGGCGCCAGACTGGCAGAACTCTATGTTGAGGATAAGGAGAATTGGAAATTATATGAAGATGAAAACAAACCGGTAATGAAGCCTGACAAGAGGTTGGCAATTTATCTGAGGATTTCGGATTATGCGGGTAATTTCAAATTCATTAATGCTGACGGTATTATTCTTGACACGAAGCCATTGGATACGGAAAATATTCAGATTACTTTAAGCAATCCCGTGACAAGGTTGAAACCGGAAAAGGCTACAGATGATGCTGAAGAGATCGGAGTTTATAATGATGACGTCACCGCTACCATAAAGATCAGCGAATTAGACTTTAATCTATCAAACGAAGAGCTCAAGGCGGAAATGCAGAAAACAAACTATTCCGGAATTAAGCTGGTGGAATACTGGATCGTGATGAATGAAGGCGAGGAGTATTCCAAGAAAACGGAGCATTTCCCGTTGTTTGAGTATCAGTACGTTAAAGATGAAGAAGAAAACTCGAACGGTGGAACTTTGACAATCGTAAATGAAACGAACGGTATTTTGAATCGCGATCCTGATTTCAAGATTGGAGACAAGACTCCCACTTATGAGGAACTGATTCACAGTTTTGAGACAAAGATTACGATCAAGGCTGAAGACTTCAACTGCAGTGACGTAACGTTGCACGTGGGCGTGTTGGATAATGCGGAAAACTACTCCGAGAATACGGTTAAGATGGATATTGACGTAACCAATCCGTCCATTAGTATAAGCTATAACAATAACAATGCAAATGAAAGCCATTTGATGGCCGACGGAAGGGGATACTTCCCTGCTGACAGAACCGCGACGATCGTCGTGACGGAGAGAAAGCATCACTTTGACGGCGCATCGGCGGTTGAATCTATGAAGATTACCGCGAAAAATGCAAAGGGTAAGTCCGTGCCCGTAAACTTGAAGAATGAGAATGGCGTCATTTGGATCGTGGAAGCGGACGTTGCTCCGCATGAAGAGGAAAGCGGGGACGAGGAGAAGGCGTCTGAGATTAGCTTGGCTGAATTTGGCGCATTGTGGAAGTATGCCGCGGGGGCCGTGGACGAAACAACGGGTGCGCCTAATCCTGACGGCGATACGCATGAGTTAAAGATTCACTACGCAGCGGACGCTAATTACGAGTTCCAGTTTGTTTACGTTGACAAAGCCGGAAACGTGAACAAGGACAAAGACGGAACCGATCGGAAAATGAATTTTGTGAAAGGCACCGTAGCACCCCTGCTCTTTACCGTTGACAAGGTTAAGCCTTACGGCACCGTGTCAGCATGGGATGAGAAGAAACTGAGCGAAGAAGTGTTTGCAGCTTACAGGAAGGCGAAGAACAACGACAAGTCCACGGCGGACAAGCTTACGGACAAAGAAGTTGCGGCAGCCAAGGAAGATTTTGAAAAGGCACTTGGTGAGATTGAGGCCATTCACACATGGAAGGACCTGCTTAAAGTGCTGACGTTTGGCATCTGGAACAACAAGGGAATTGCCGTTACGGCGACGTGGGATGACGAAACCAGCGAAACGGAGCATTCGGTGTATTACCTTGCGCCCGACAACGAGGCGCTGACCTGGGACGACCTGGAGAAGATTGCTGACGAGAACTGGAGCGATTATGACGCGTTCGACCTGGAGCCGAACCAGCAGCGCACGGTATACCTGCGCATCACGGACTATGCCGGCAACAGGACGTACGTGAGCACGAACGCGCTGATTCTGGACAGCGTGGCCCCGGGCATTGACGTGCTTCAGCCGGCCACCAGGGTATCGGCGGAGGCAAGCTCCGACATTTACAACGGCGACGTTGTGATCAGCGTGTCCGTGTCGGATCCCGTAAAGGACGAGGCGTTCTCCGGAATCAAGAGCATTACTTACATGGTATCCAGCATGGGAGTTCAGACCCAGACGGGAATCCTATACGAGAACAAGTACGACACTGCGTCGGGGATTGACAACGACAGCGCCACGGAGGCACTGGACAAAGCCAAAAAGGAAGCGCAAAATGCGAGAGATGCGGGGCAGGAGGTCAAGGATCCGGAGCTTGAGGGGGAAAACTCGATCCTCTTTACTTACGACAAGCTTACGAAGACGAGAACCTTCAGCGGATCCTTTACCGTAATCGCGGCGCAGAACAACAGCAACAACGTCGTTGCAACGGTGGAAGTGGAAGACAACGCGGGGAACAGGTACAGCAAGGCCATCACGCTGAAGATCGACGTGACGAAGCCGAAGATTGGCGTAAGTTACGACAATAACGACGGCGACGTGACGTTTGCGGACGGGACGACGGGCGCATTCTTTAAGGACGCGAGAACGGCAACCATCGTCGTGACGGAGAGAAACTTTGATCCTTCCAGGTTTGTGCTGAACGTGACGAACACGGACGGAGTGATCCCGACGCTGTCCGGATGGACGACGAACGCAGCGGGAGGAAACGGCGACGGAACGACGCATACGGCCACGATCACTTACGCGGCGGACGGCGACTACACGTTTGACTGCTCGCTGATCGACCAGGCGGGCAACCACAACGAGGCGGTGGAATTCGGCAATTCCCTGGCACCGCAGAAGTTTACGGTGGACAGGACCGCGCCGGTGATCACGATCACTTACGACAACAACAACGCAAGGAACGGAAATTACTACAAGATGATGAGGTCTGCGACGGTGACCATCGAGGAACACAACTTCGAGACGTCGAGGATCCGGGTGGCAATGACGGCGACGAACGACGGAACGCCGGTGGCGCTGCCGCAGGTAAGCAACTGGGCGAACTACGGCGACAGGCACGTGGCGGTGATCAACTTTAGCAGCGACGCGCTGTACAGCCTGGACGTGGACTACAGCGACAAGGCAGGAAACGCTTCGGCGGACATGGAGCCACACAGGTTTTACGTTGACCAGACGATGCCGGTGCTGAAGATCGAGGGAATCGTTGACGAGTCGGCGAACAACGCCAGCGGAAACATCGGATTCGTGATGACGGCGACGGACGTAAACTTTGACGAGTTCAAGCCTACGGTAAGGGCAACCGTAAGGGAAGGCGAGGGCTTTGCGGTGAAGGAGCTGAAGGTCGGGACCACGGCGGACGTAAAGAACGGAAAGACGTACACCGTGAAGAACCTTGAGGCGGACGGAATCTACCGCGTGGAGTGCGTACTGGTCGACAAGGCGGGCAACGAGTACGTGGAGGTGCTGCTGGCAAACAAGAACGGGAAGGAATACGCGGAGAGCCGGAAGGCCGGAGACGCGCTGGTAACGTTCTCGGTGAACAGGGACGGATCGACGTACGAGCTGGGCGAGAAGACGAAGGCACTGGTAGAGAAGTACTACGTAAGAAACGTGACGGACGACGTGGTCCTGATCGAAGTGAACGCGGACCCGCTGACGGACAAGAAGGTGACCGTGAACGGAAGAACTTTGACGCCGGGAACGGACTACGTGGTGACGGAGAGCGGCGGAAAGGGCAAGTGGTACCGTTACGAGTACTCGGTAAAGAGCAGCGTGTTTGCGGGCGAGGGCGAGTACGTGGTGGTATGTTCCTCGAAGGACAAGGCAAACAACGACGCGTTTAACGACGTAAAGGGAGTGAACGCGAAGTTTGTGGTTGACCGCACGGCGCCGGTGGTAACGGTGACGGGCCTTTCCGACACGGGAAGGTACCAGACGGAGAGCCAGACGGTAACGATCGTGCCCACGGACGACGGAGGAGCGCTGAAGTCGGTAACGGTAAGCCTTGTTGGAAAGGACGGTTCGGTGATCAGCGACCTGTTAAAGCTGGAGGGCGAGGCGCTGGAGAAGATGCTGGAGCAGGGCAACGGAATGCTGAACTTCCAGGTGCCCGAAGGCCTGTACCAGAACGTAAAGATCAAGGCAGAGGACATGGCGGGAACCGACGAGAACGATCCGTACAAGTTTGACCAGACGATCGTGAACGTGTCGGTAACGCCGAACGGATTCCTGATCTTCTGGGCGAACAGACCGCTGAGATACGGAGTCATCGGAGGCCTGGCGGCATTCGTGGCACTGTTCATCTTCCTGCTGGTATGGAAGAAAAAGAAAGGGCAGAGGAGATAAGAGCTTCCGGAAGCGGTTGTAAAACACTAAATTAAAGAATGAAATGAATCATGTAAGAATCCCCGGGCGGAGGAAACTCCCGCCTGGGGATTTTTTTAATGCCTGGAGGAAATTTATATAAAAGGATTTACGTGCGAAATAAAACGTGTTATGATTAAAAAGTATAAAATTTCTATAAACTTTATAAACTGTAATTTTATTAATGGAGAGAAAAGCATGAAGAAGGTTATTAAAATTCTAGCGCCGACTTTAACGTTTATCGTGTTCGCGGTAACGATCAATTGGGGATACGTGGGCTATGTTTCCAAAATGCTCCTTCAGGCAGCTGGTGAGGTTGCAAGGGGAGAAGGCACGACCAGCCAGCAGCTTTTGGTAGAGCTGCGGGACATGCAGGCGAGAGACGTCTTTAACATGGAAGTTATTGGGCGCATGCCGTTCGTTGATACTGACGATGATCCGGAAGATGATGGTGAATCGATACCCATTCGCATTATCACGGAGGATTTTCCCGACGTACCCAGTGGCAAAATACAGAATACGGGGAAAACGTCTGCTGGGAAAGATCTTTCGGGCGACCTTGTTGATCTAAACAATGTTTTTAAAGGGTCTAATTATGAAGAAAAAGACTCCTATAATGCGACGGTTGCATCAGATTTGCGTGAGCGATACGTTTATGCGAACATTAGATGTACTGCGTGGTATAATGAAAATTTAAGTGGTGAATATGATGATAACTCGGAATTTGAACAATATTTGACTGATGACGAGAAAGCGGATTTGCAGGCATTAAAGAAATTGCGAAAGAAAGCGGACGTATTGACAAAAGATACCATTATGCAAAAAGTGATGGTGAAATCTTCAGCCGATGATATAATTAGTAAGGGGTATCGTACCGTGCGAGGATGCGTGACGCGGGCCCAAGATGCAGCACCTTTTGTGTATAACGTATTTTCCGCATACGTTCATTTGCGTTTGGATTTTGAAGGTAATCCGTATCAGAAATTGATTTCAGATGAGGGAGATGTGTACATATTACGGTATAAGTCAAGTAAACCAATCGGAAGGACGAATTTTCCGAAGCTTGGAATTGGTTCCTATAAGCCGCCGTGCACGGAGACGGGATATGTCGGTAGCCCCAAATTTTTGATTCCGGAATATCATTCCGATGACAGGCAGATAAAAAGTGGAGTGATATATCGCTTAGATTATGAGGGGAAAGAGTGGTTATATGCATATTTTGATGGCGCAAAATTTGTATATGCCGATGGAGAGGAATAGTAGTTTTATTAGTAGTGAAGGAGAACTGACGTGTTTGTGAAATTGAAAAATGGCATGTTGTATGGCGTTCAGTCAAATGGGATTAGTGATTTTGCTTTTACGCATAAGAAAGAAAAGGCAGATGCTGATTTTCAGCTAGTGAGAGATAAATATAGAAAGAAGATAGATTTAAATAGTGAAGAGGTCGTGGAATGCTTTGAAGCAGTATTTAAGGTTAAATTTGACATTGGAATTCCTGGAATCAAAGACATTTGGACCATTGACAGGGAGAGTGACGTCCTTAACGATAAATTAGTGCTTTGGAGCGGAAACATAGACGGATGGGATTTCCATGAAAATGGAGTTAGCTCGAAGGAATTTGATTTTAGGGATGCCCAAGATCAGTATATGGAAAAGGTAATTTATGCTGCAGATGGAAAAGAGTATAGTAAGCCTAAAATCAAAAGGAAAAAGTTAACCAAGGAAGAGTTTAAGAAGGCAATCATTCTTTATGACGAGCGAAACGTATAGACGCGTATTGCTTGACTTGACTGACGTATCATGGGGGGGAATATGAAGATATTATTTTTTGTCGTTTTTTTTGGTATGATGCTAGCGTTTCCGATTGTCATTATGCAGGTTACGAATCATCTGTTGGTTTCAAGCGGGAAAATGAAAAGCAAGAAAAATTGCACATGTAAAACAACGGCAACGATCACAAAGATTAGCGATGCCGGATTTTTAGATCCTGACACTGGCCGAGGGAAAGAAACGGAGGCATGGTATGAGTTTTACGTGAACGGCGTGAAATACAGTGGCATTGATTATATATTTGATCTGCCGTTTAATAATCAAACGGTAACGGTTTTATATGATCCGAAGGATCCGAATAACAACTGCACGAAGTTTGGAAAAGGACGAGATAACGGAAGCAACTATGTAAAAGCTGTTCTGATAACCGTGGGAATTATTGCGGCCATCGTATTATTTTTCAGTTTTGTGGCGGCTCTTTTGGGCGCGGGAAGAAGATAAAAGACATTCTGGAATGAAAGAAAGCGAAAATGAAACCTGGTCCTGTTAATTATGGGGACCAGGCTTTTTATCGGCCAAAGCAAAAATAATTAAATAATAAAATATATTAAATTTTTATAAAGAAAATATTTACTTATTAAAAAATATATGATATATTAAAATATATATATGATAGGGGTTATTCTATGCCTGTATTTCAACAAACGATTACTTGAAGAAAGATAGGGAAATACCATGAAAGATTTTATTACGTCCCTCCCAGGGCGCATTGTGATCATTACGGCTTTGCTGATTATTCTTGGAGGGGTGGTTTTGTACGTCGTGATCCGCTCAAAGGTTGGTGACGCGCCGGAAGATCCGTCAGAGGAGACGCAGCAGGTTGTGGCATCCTCCGAGAGCCAAGAGAGTAGCAGCGGGGCAGAGGACAATACCAAAGCTTCAGAGGTTGAGACTAGCGTTGTGGATGAGGATGGGGAATTGCAGGAAGAAGTAGCCGAAGTTGATGCAAAAGAATATTATCAGCAGACGGCAACGCAGATTAAGATTATTGAGGTGGCTGATTCCGCAGACGTCATGACGGAGGCTACTGCGTCTAACAATTTGACGGAAAGAGGGTTTAACGCGTATCCAATCACCTATGAGTACGATATGAACGGGAAACTTGTGAGCGGACAAGAGGAAATGGAAATTGCTCCCGGATCTGAGGAGAAGCATCCTACTTATCAAACGACGTTTCGCGCGGACAATGGCGAGACGTGGATGATTTATGTGATTAACGGAGTGGTTATGGCGAATCCGTTGTCTTATAATTTTAGCGGGAACAAGAGTGTTGCCACGCTGGTTTCAGAATCGGAATGGCTTACCAGTTATGATTCTCACAGTAACAGCTTTTATGAGACCGTTCCTAAGGAATCAGAAGTGCGCGTGATTGTCGTGCCCAAGATAGATGCTGAAACGTTAAACAAATTAACGAGTGAGGAGATGGACAAACGATGAGAATGAAAAAGATGCATAGATCAATAGCGATCCTTTTGAGTTTGACGTTATGTTTTACTTTTGCGCTTCTGGGATTTGACGCGAAGGCACTGGCTGCGGGAGACGATGATACCGTTGTTGTTGTTTCCTTCGGTGATTCCTATTCCTCAGGCGAGGCGCTTGGCGTGGAAGCTGATCTGCAAGGTGGCGGGCACGGATCCTTTTACGGATATACCGGAAACGTTAAGAAGGATTTTAATAGTGATGACTGGCTTGCTCACAGATCAACGGTAAGCTGGCCCTCTCGGTTGGAGATTCCCGGCGTTAGCGGTAAGTTGGGCGATTATCACGTGCCGGACGGCGGGAATGCGGTTTGTAAATGGTATTTTGTGGCTGTTTCCGGAGCGGAAACCAAACACATAAGAAATACGAAACAAGAAAAATCAGTCCGCAAGATTAATTTATCTAATGGATATTATTCAAAATCACGAAAGCTCCCCGTGCAGTCGGACGTGTTTAATCAGATCAGTGAGCCGGTTGATTACGTTACGATGACCATCGGCGGTAACGACGTGGATTTTGTGGGCGTTCTTACGGCAGCGGCAACGTCCTTTAAGTATTTGTTCCCCAACAAATTGGATGACAAGTTTGACGAGCTTTGGGCAGAAATTGAGACGCATAAGAGAAACATAAAAGATACTTATGCAATGCTTTCCCAATTGGCTGGCCCTCAGGCCAAGATTATTGTTGCGGGTTATCCCGAACTGATCTACAAAGACGGCAGCGGATTCCTGTTCTCGGCAGATGATGCCTCATCGATCAACTATAACGTCAGAAAGTTTAACAGGGTTTTGAAAAATCTTGTTAAGGATTGCAGTGATAACGGCATGAATATTTATTTCGTAGACGTTGCGACTGCATTTAAGGATCATCAGGCATACGCGTCGGATGAGTATATCAATGGATTTATCGCTTTATCCAAGGAAGACGACCTTGATTGTCTGAGCCCGTTTAGCGGTTATTCCTTCCACCCGAATGACAAGGGTGCCCAGGCATATGCGGATTGCGTTAATGCAGTGATCCAGAATATTGCGGAGGAAGAGAAGGCAAAAGCGGAATACAGAATCGTGCTCAACTGGGGCGAGAACCCGAGCGATCTTGATGCTCATTTGGAAGGAGCGAGATCTGACGGAACGCCTTTCCACGCTAGCTTTAGGGAGCCAGTTATATTTGACGGGGCCAATGCGATTTGCAAGTTAGACGTTGACAGGATGATGCGTCGCGGACCTGAGACGATCACCTTGAGCACGACGAAGGGCAAACCATATTATTATTACGTGCATCGATACCGCGGCGCGGGTTCGCTGCAAACTTCGGAAGCTACGGTTGAGATTTACAAGGATGGCACCTTGATCGAGACGATCGCCGTTACGACGGACGACAGCGTAGAAGGTAATTACTGGAACGTGTTTGCAATTGATAACGGCGACATTGTGATCCAAAATACGATTACTGCGGAAGCGGATACGGATTACGCAAATTATTAACGTGATTGGAAAGAATAAAAGAATGCGGGTACGTGGCAATGTCGCGAAAGGAGTTGTAGCATGAAGAAATTAAAAGGGTTCGCAATTGTGGGCGTGATTGTCGCGGTGATCGTATGCCTGGTTAACTGGGATTACGTCAACAAATTAGTAGATTTGGAACGCAGGGCGATTTCCGATATGTTCACGGGAAGTAGCGGTGCTTCAAGGGCATTAAACAGAGAATTGGAAGATCTGTCGGTCTCGAAGTTTATTAATCCCAAGCTGTTGGCGCTTTTACCGGATGGCGACGGGATACCTGAATTGCCGGAGCCTGTCATCGATCCCACTACGGCACCGACGTCGGCGCCAAAGGACAGACCTTATGATGAAATTGATCCAGACGAACTTCGTGATCTGTTAAAAACGGATCCGGATACGGCATTTTTTTGGTCGGGGACTACGACGGATAACGTAAATAAACAGCACGGAGGCGAAAAGGACGCTGCGAAGATTGCGCGTAAAAGAGGCGGTGTTACGCTGGAGATGAAGCTGGAGGAAGGCGGCGTTATCATGCCGGAATGGGACAAGGATGATCCTGCTTCCGTTTTGGCTTGGGATACCGTTTCGGCGATGTTTGCAGAGCAAGCGACTGGTGACGTGTGGGCCGTAGTCGGACAGGATCTGAGAATAGACAGTTCCTGGGAGAACGTGGAATACGATCGGCTGACCAAGAATCCTGAGATTACCGGCATTACTTTGATAGAGCCTTGGACGCTTGAAGAAAAGATTTTGTACGATGGGGATTAAGGCATAAATGATTTGATTTTTTTGAAATTTCGTGGTAGGATAAATTAAATTATAGAAAGATTATGGAGGGTGGAAACATGAAGAAAATGGCGAAATACAGTGTAGTGGCACTTGCGGCGGCATGCCTTATCAATTGGAATTATTTTTCTCAGCTTATGGATTTGGAGTCAAGGGCTGTTTCCGGCGTGTTCCAGGGGGAAGGCGCGGCGGCACAGGAATTATCGCAAGAGTTGTCCAGCTTGACGGTTTGGAAATTGGTAAATCCCGACGTGTTAACTTTGTTGCCTGAGGGATATGAAGAGGTTGTGCCGGAATCCGTTGATGACCTGAAGGAACTGAACGACATGTTTTCCGACATGGTGAACGGATGAGTTTTGAATCTATTGATTTTTTAGACGGGCGGGGAAGAGTTCTCCGTCCGTTTTATTATGGATCTGGAATTATGGATAAAAAATCAGGCCCTGGTTTTCGCCAAGGCCTGTGCCGTGCTGATCTGATTATTGATTTACGTCCGTAACGGTAAAGGGAACTACGGAGTGCAACTGATGATATAGTTCTTTGTCTTCTTTTGTGTGTGTATATATCAGAAGCTCATATTCACCGGCACCGTGGGTGTCAAAATATTCTTGGAACTGGAAATAATAATTGTCGGGTAAAACGGGAGTCTCAACGGTTCCGCTTTCATCAGTAGGCTTAATGGAAAAAGCCTCATGACGAAGTTCCGTGAGAGTAGGGGTATAATCTTCATCCTTGCGTTTGATTAACATAACGGGGTAGTTGCCGTAATCAAAGTCTTTTTTCCATTCCTCAACGTTTTCGTACTCAAAGGTAATCTCAAGACGGGGGAATTCTTTTTTAAACTCTTCATACTGGTCTTCCATTCCCTTTGCGCCGGCAAGAATGAGGAGCCCACCCTTCGTGTGAGGATTTGCCGTATCGCAGTGAATGTCATTCTTGTTCAGAATATCTATCTTGAAATTCTTAGGTTCCACTTCGTCGGAAATTACTTTGTAACTGCCGCCGGATTTAGAGGAAACGGAAGCAGGGGAATCCTTGCTTTCCTTGTTATCGTTGTTGGCCTCGTCGCTGCCTTTTTGATTGCCTTGCTCATCAGAAGAAACAACGGAAGATTCTTTGCCAGACGTGTCTTTGCCACAGGCTGCGGAACTGATCGACAGCGCTACGAGCATTGCGGGAATTAATAATTTTTTTGCTTTCATTTTCTGTCCTTTCTTTAAGATTATAATTCCATATGGAAGAAATCGGAATTATTCTTTGAAATCGCTTTGCGAGGTTCATAGGAAACTTTGGTCATGGTTTCCTTTAATATAGATACCATATTGAGTGGAAAAATGCAAGGCTTTTTTCATACGCCAGGCCGTGAGAAACCTGGAAACCGCCGTATTTACAAGGGGAATGAGCAGGCGGAGGGGGGGCCGTGGAAGTAACTGCACGGCAGAACTAATTCAAAAAATATCCATAAATCATTTCCAAATATTTTAGAAATTACGCGGCTTTATAAAAACGGATTTATTGAAAGTTTATTTTAATTTAATTTTTTTATAAAAATTTTATTTTTTGTATTGACAAGTGAAAACAAAGATGTTAATATACGATTGTAAGGTCGCTGAGGGAACAAAAACAAGATGCCAAAACACCTTACGTGTTATCACTAAAAAGGTCTCAACCAAGGTGATAATTAATTCTGAGGAAAGGAGGTTGGGGATAATGCTCGACAGAATGTACATTAAGGCTATGTGCCGTCTTCATGACATGTTAGACGATGAACAGGGAGACACCAACTTCATCTCCGTTTTGATCATTCTTGGTATCGTTGTCATCCTTGCAGGCGTATTCATGGGATTCAAGGATACAATCGTAAAGCAGGTTAACGACCTGATGAAGAACTTTAAGATTCATTAATCCAGCGGTAACGCAAAAAAGAAACCAATAAATTTCACTTATTAAAAAAGGAGGGGCAAAAAGATGCTCGACAGAATGTACATTAAGGCTATGTGCCGCGTAAACGAAATGATGAATGATGAGAAGGGTGACACCAACTTTATCTCCGTACTGATCATCCTTGGTATCGTTGTTATCCTTGCAGGCGTATTCATGGGATTCAAGGATACGATCGTAAAGCAGGTTAACGACCTGATGAAGAACTTCAAGGTTCATTAATCCGGCGGAAACGCAAAAACAACAAATAAACCATTAAAAATATAAAAAAGGAGGAGCAAGAAAATGCTCGATAGAATGTATATTACGGCTATGTGCCGCGTAAACGAAATGATGCATGATGAGAAGGGTGACACCAACTTCATCTCCGTACTGATCATCCTTGGCATCGTTGTTAT
>JAEEGL012955082.1_pt1 | contig 19802 bp, 10 predicted proteins | sample 9134231 | NCBI WGS metagenome assembly JAEEGL01 (sample SAMN16246548, study PRJNA631951) | gut metagenome | biome: gut microbiome; feature: rumen; material: fiber-attached | host: Bos | place: Iran: Karaj | collected 2018-10 | reverse complement strand
TTTTTGTCATACACACCGATGAAGTGACGGTACGATGCTGTCTCATGCACATACAGCAGCTTGGTAATATGGTCCGTATCGGATACCTTTACTTTCAACACCGAGTCCGTCATGGTGCCGCTTACATCGTGCTGCACCATGCTACCCTCCAGCACGCTGGGCCTCAGCGCACCGTCATGCAACTCCACACCGGCACACACCGACAGCTCACCCTTATCTGCCGACTGCTCGTCGCGGTTCAGCGACAGCCCCTTGAATCGAATTATCTCCTTGCTCATATCAGAAAGTTTTTCTGCAAATATAAGCCATCCTTGCGGTTATATCGTGATAAAAAGTGCATTCTGTTACATTTACACGAAAAAAAACGAGAGATCGTCATCACGACGACCTCCCGCTGCTTACAACTCAGTTCTCAGAAGGAACATCCTCGTCACCTCCACCGTTACCGCCTCCTGAGTTTCCACTCCCCTCGCCCGTTGGAGAGGGGTCGGGGGTGAGGCTGCCGCCTGCCGTCTCCGTGCCGTCGTCAGGATCATAATAGTTGCCGTCACCGATGTACTTGTCGGCCTCCTTGAACTTGGCATCCTCAAACAGATTGCGGGCGCGGAAACGCTTGCCCAGATACAGGTTCATCCCCACACCCTTGATGCTCTGGGCCGTGAACTTGTCGGCTGTAGCCTCGCCCTGTGTCGTCAGACCCAGTGCAAAGATGCCCAGCTGGTCAATGCGGACAGCCTTGCCCTCTAACAGCAGCTCACGCAGGCATACCTCCATCTCAATGAGCACACCACGGATGGTACCCTCAGAGAATGCACAGTGGTGACTGGCCATGTGCTCGATGAACTCGTCAAACTCCATCAGCTCATGCACGGCCCTGCCGTACCACTTGTTGTAAGCCGATGTCTTGTCGTTCTTGTTCTGATACTTTTTGTACTTGATCATACGTTTGATATTAAATTAATAAGGTTGTGTGGCACTATTGCCATTGCAAAGGTAAGCACTCTATCTGGCCCAGTATCGGTTATATCCCGTTATGTACGGTTATTCCCTTTTCTATCCCGAAAAATCTTCGTACCTTTGCACAACCAAAGGTAAAAAGATGTTCAGGATACAGGAATACGGGCGTACAGAACTGGCACAGCTGTACTGTCCAGACATTGCACCAGAGTCCGCATGGAAGAAGCTGAAAGCATGGATAAGGCATCATCCAGGACTGCCAGAGCGGCTACAGTCGCTCGGCTATAATGGTAGTACCCGCAGCTTTACCCCTGCTCAGGTAGAAGCCATCGTACATGATATCGGAGAGCCGTAAATAATCAGAAATGTATTTTTTCTGCTTTTTATTTGGATTAGTCCAGATTATTTTGCTATATTTGCAGCGTGAAACTTAAAACATTTACATGAAGAAGATAATTGAGAAGATTGCGATAGCTTTGTATTTCATTGGACTATTTGCATTCCCAGTATATAAAATTATAGAAACACAAATACAGATAGATGGATTTTTATCCCTTTGTGGTCTAATTCTGTCGTTTTTGCTTTATCTTTTCGGCTGGTGGTTCTTTTATACTCCAATTTGTGGGATAATTGCTTCCTTTTTCTTTTTGAAAGGAGATGATGCAAAAGATATGAGATGTGGCTGCGGTTATCCTTTATTAGCCGTTATCCTTTTTATTGTAGGCAGTATATTATTTAGCAAATGTCATAATGACACAAATAATACCACAAAGACTGACGGTGTCTATACGTCAGTAAAAGGACTCCGATATAATCCTACAAAAAATATTAAAGACGATAAGCGTATTAACAATCGTGTCTACATCTGCACAGGGCCACAATCAAGAAGATATCATCGTACTCCATACTGTAGGGGGTTAAATAGTTGTTCTGACGACATAGAAGCAGTAGATGTAGAAACAGCAGAAGACAAAGATAGAACTCCTTGCGGAATATGCTATTAGCAACAGTTATAAAGTGCTATTTGAATTATTTTAGGGAGAAACATAAATTTCTTCCTTTTTACTTGCAAATGTCAATTATACTTTGTACCTTTGCAGCGGAATCAAGATAACTAAAGTTTGCATTTATGCAAAGTATAGTTTGTAAGTTGCAATAAGTCAAGTAATTGACGTAAAAAAGTTGGCAAAATATTTGGCGGTTACAAAGATTATTCGTATCTTTGCAACGCTCAAAGATGATGGTAGGCCATCCCGCAGTAGAGCGTCGGTTATCGCTCAATCTTCACCGGTTGGGTATTTTTTGTACCCATAGGTTGACCGTGTAGGCGGTTGTCTTTTGCGTAAGAACGTAATGCTCTATTCGGGGCACTATCATCTTTGAGCAGCGCAAAATGGCAGCCGCTTTTTCCTGTGCCTGTAATGTTCTTATAAATGCTCAAAGATGAGAACAAACAACACGAACAGCAGCGTCCAGCTGTCGCTCTTCCCCCAGGAGGGAACCAGCGTAAAGGACAATCAGAGTGGCAGTATTGCCAGAGTAACTAATTATTTATGTACGCGCGAGGCACTGTGGCGGCTTCTGGCTACATATCCCAAGGATATGACTGTCAAGGAAGCCGTCAACCGTGCCCGTGTGGACTTTGCCAAGCAGAGAAAGGAGGTGGCCGTATGATTACCATGCTGCAAAGCCAAGAGGGGCAAGTTCCTGCCATTTCTGCCCCCGAAGTACTGTCTGACACCGACGATGTAAAGACGCTTCGCAACGCTCTCTTTGAGATGCTTGAAATCGTAATCTCTGACGACGATTTGAAATTTGTTACGCCGTCGAACTCTCTCTATATTGTAGCATGTCTCATTCGTACACTCACCAATGATCTTGAAGATATCGAGGAAGGAGGTGACGCATGATGAATGCTATCAATATAAGCAACGACGACCGCAACCAGTACCGTAAAAGCCTTATGGCGGTCATACAGGCGGCCCTATTGAATCAGGGAAACCTTATGAATGGTTTTCCGTCGGGTTCAGAAATCAGCGACTGTCTTGATATTGTCACTCTCTTGGGATTTGAAGGAGAACCGGAACATGAAAGCTGACACCCCACTACGTCGCTACCAGCGCCACATCGCGCACGCGAACCATATTATATTTAAAGAAGTGCTCGACAATTTAAAAACCGACAACGATGAACAACAATAGCATAACAACAATGCAAGACCAGCAGACCATGACGTCTTTGGAGATTGCAGAGGTCACAGGCAAGCTGCATAAGAATGTGCTGCAAGCCATCCGAAAGATGGAACCAGCATGGGAGAAAGTACGTGGGCTGAAATTTAAGCAGACGTTCAGAATCAGCGAGTTACCTAATGGTGCGAAACGTCAAGACCCCATGTACGTCCTCACCAAGACCGAGACGCTCTACATCGCCACCAAGTTCAACGACGAGGCACGCGCCAGGCTGGTGCTCCGATGGGAACAGCTGGAGAAGGAACGTCTGCAAGCCTTGCAGCCCGTCCAACAAAGTGAGACACTACAGCCTGCTACCACCGTACCAGCCGCACGCAACTCGCGGCGCCAACTGTTGGTCATGCTCATAGAGGCTGAGGACAACTACAACCAGGCACAAACGACACTGCAGCGCATGTGGGAGTTTACACGCTCACTCATGCAGGACGTAGACGAACTCAGCGCACGCGTAAAACAGCTGGAACGCCAGCAGAAGATGCTGCCTGCAACTGCACACCACGACGCCGTCACCTACAACGCTACACAGCTGGCATCTGAATACGGCATGAAAGCCGTCTCGTTCAATAACCTGCTGCAGCGGCTGGGCATACTGTACGCCTCACAGGGTCAATGGCTTCTGGTTAGTGACTATGCGGGGCGTGGATTCACCGCCTGCAAACATATCACCGTCACCGACAATGGCCAGAAGCTCCATAAACCCTTCACCGTGTGGACGGAAGCAGGGCGCCAGTTCATACACGACGCACTGGCACAGAAGGGTATCATGCTTGCAGACGGCAAGAGGCAGAAAGGAGGCAGGGTATGAAGATAGGCCCGTTCTATATCTATATTACCCGCCACAGGATGAAGCGACGCCGCAGGAACGATGACATCTACAGGAATAACCGACAATGTCTGCTCAGAGAGAAGCACCGCCGATGGAAGAAGAACGGTGGCAGGTGCGAAGAGTGCGGACTGCCGCTGGCAGAGGACAGGCTGGAGATGCACCATATCATACCCGTCAGTGAACATCCGGAGCTTATCACCAAGCCCAGCAACCTGCGCATGCTCTGCCATGAATGCCACCTGAAGCAGCACGGCAGGGTAAAGCCAGAATAGCATCCCTATATCACAAGACAGCAGTTACCAGTATGGAAATCGTCGGTTTCTATACTGGTAAACTGTCTTTTGCGGTATGGTTACTTTGCATCGTTTATCTTTTTCAGGATGGCTTCGCGCTTCTTGCGTATGGCATCCCACCGGTCCTTATTCTCTGAGTCGGGCTTCATCTTGTCACGTTCCTTCTTGATGGCCTTGATGACCTTGCCAAGTTCCTGGACTACATCCAGCTGCTTCTGGGTAACGGTGCCGTCGTCGACGGCAGCCTGTACCTGGCGACGGAATGCTTCCAACTGCAGGTCTTCCATCAGATCTGATCCGGTGCGGTTCTTGACGTAGTAATCGACGGACGCCTGCACCTCCGGCTTCTTGCTGGTAGACTTACCTATCAGGTCATTACCACCAACACGCTTGCTAATGTTATTGCCTATCATATCCATCAGCGACTTGTCGTCTGTCTGATCATAGGCCTTGGAAAGCTCTTCGTCTGACAGGCGTTCCATACGTTCCTGAACAGCCTTGTCGAACTGCTTACGGATCTTCTCCATCTTCTCCTCGCGACCTTCTTCACCACGTAGCCATCCCATGAACGGTGAATCCTTCCAGTGCTTGTAGTGGGCATAGCGCTTGGCCATCTCGTCGTAGCTGAGCTTCTGAGCCTCTTCGGCACCCATACCCAGCTCGTCAATATACTTATTGCGCCAGCTGCTGGTAGGTGCATTCGTCAGGCGCATCAGGAAGAGTGCCAGTTCCTTGGCACGCAGCATATTCTCAGGATTCCACTTGTAGTCGGTGCCATCCCAGCCAGGGGCCGCATAGTCCATGACGGCATTGAACATGTCCGTAAACGTTTGCGGGTTCACGCCTACAGTACTCTGCATGACGATGTTGAACACATCCTGAAGGGCAGCAAACTTGTCATAGCTCATCTTCTTGATCATGCCCTGTATGTCGGCAAACAGTGGCAACGGATTAACCTCGTAGTCACCAGCCTGCTTAACGGCAGCATCTGCAGCGGCTCCCAAACCTTCTTTCTGGAATGTCTTGCGGGTCTCTTCGCTGGCTATTGAACGGCCAACCAACTCACTGATGATGTTACCGGCTGCAAAACCTTCCGACGGGCCTGCAATCAGTCCCTTCAGCAGAGCATCCGTCATCATCTCCTTCTTAGTTTCCCAGTCATCACCAATCAGCAGATATGGTAACGATGCGCCAAGGTTCCAGGCAACGGTCACACCAAACATCATATTCACCAGTCGGGCCATATCGTGGCGTCCGGCACGGTCGTATTCAGCCTCAGCAAACTGCTGTGCCTGGTCTTCGTCCATACCGAACTCGTTCATAAACTGGCCTTTCATAAACTTGATGCTGTCCTCCTTATAGCCTGGCTGCATCCTATGCTTCAGGTTACGGGCTGCATCTACCCACTGACGGGTGTAAGCCATACTGGAGTTACGGAACACGCTGAGCATGTTGGCAGCAACGGTACGGTCTTTCTGGATGGCACTGACAAAGGCACCCTCACTGGATTGCTGTGTCAGGTTGTAGCCTATCTCGGCATCCTGAAGGGCACGCTTCTCGGCTTCCTCGTCGGACAATCCCATCTTCTTATAGTGCTTGATACGACTCTCGTAGATGGAACGGGCACCGACAGCACAGGTGATACCGTCTACCAGTGCGTTAGGACTCATACCCATGCGGGTAGCCAGCTGTACGATATCCTCTTTCCACATCTTCCAGTCCGTAGGATCGTCCATCAGGCGGGTGTCACCAGCCTGGCGGCTCTTCCAGCGCTTCTGGAACAACGGCATATTCTCCATGGCCCACTTCCATGAACCGTACGGGTTGACGGCATTCTTGGTAAAGTCTGCCAGATTGACGTCGTGAAGGAATGCCGGTGCCGACAGTATCTGCTTGAAAGCGGTATACATGCGGAAGCTTATCTTGGCGGCTGTCACGCCTTTAGCAATATTGCTAATAGTCTTGTCAACATGTCCTGACTTGGTACTGGGGTTATAGACACCAGCAGCCATACGTGCTGCATCCTTGAACGTGTTCCATAGGGCATCACCACTGCCATAGATGGTATCCATATTCTTAACCTTGTTACGGAATGTGGTGTAGCTCAGCAGTGTATTGACGTCTTTGTTCCACTCAGCAGTAGCAGCCCACCGTTCCATATCCTCGATATGCTCTACGGCCAGGCTCAGGGCATCGGTATGCAGGATATCCAGCGGCAGCGTATTCTTGCGACGCTTGATGATGTTGCCAGTAATGGTGGATGGAAGCGTCTCACTGTCTGGAACGTTGACATCCTGCTCCTGGTATCTGGCATCACCCAGCACACGGATGGGATAGTAGTTCTCAATCGTGGCCATCGGTGCGCCAAACATACGCTCATGTACCTTATTATATACTATACGCTTAGTGGGCAGGTATTCTTCCTGTAGCCAGTCGGCCAATTGTACCAGTCTGTTATCCAGATGCTCCTTGATAGCGGCAACATCCTCTTCAGTGATACCCATCCTGCGAAGCTTCATGGCACCGTCATTCATTTTGTTGGCCATGTAGATATACAGAAGGTTGCCCTGATTCAGTTTAAACGTCTTCGGCTCATCCTGGTCAAGCAGCTGTACGTCCATGCCAGGGAACTCCTTCTCATTGCGTATGAGCTTGTAGAGATCGCTCCAGCGCTTGATCTTGTCGCCAAACACCTCGCGGGCCTTTTCGTCCAGCTCTTCCTTTGCGGCCTGCTCATTCAAGAATGCCTTACCGTTGGCGTCTGCCCAGTTGCGCATAAAGTAGTTATACAGGTAGCCCTCACCATTGGCATTCCGGCTACCAAACTGGCGCAACATCTGTTCGAAGGTGGCCAGAGGCTGCAGGAAGAAGTTGGCAGGCTTAACCTTGCTATTCTCCCTCATGGCACCCATATCCTTGCCTGCCAGGTCGAAGTTGGCAATATCCTGAATATGGCGCACACGCTGCTTTTCACGTTCTACAAACTCACGGGCACCCTGCATACTCTCGGCAATGTTACCCTCCAGGCGTCCGATGATATCGCCAAACATACCTATACGCTCCAGCTTGTTCTCCATCATAGCCTTTTCAAGCGTATCCAGATACTCCTGCTGTTGCTGGTAGGTACGGCCACTCTGCTTGTAGTTCTTGACGGCATCTTTGTATTCATCGTCAAGCTCCTTATACTCAGAACGGCTTCCATCAATATTCTCGGCATACTGAAGGGCAATGCTCAGACCTTCGTACTCCTGTTCCCACATCGGGGCTTCTTCGTCGTTGCGTGCCATATATTCTGACACCTCACCGATACGTCTGCGGATGTCCTCAACAGTCATACGCTCCTGACGTGCCTCACGGAATGCCTGTATCATGCGCTGGCCTTTCAGCTCCAGCTTGCCCTGATGCTCTACGCCTTGGGCCGTCTGCCTCAGCTCCTTGATGGATGACAGGTTTGTTACCTGCTGGTCAAGATTTCTCAGGTAGTTGTCAGTCAGGATATTCATGATATTGTCTACCTGACTACGGATGTCCTTGGCACCAGTGGCATTCTTCACCGTCGAAAGCAGACGCTCCACCTCGCTACGTCTGAGGTTGTCGCCAAAGCCAAGCTTCATATATTCATGGGCGAAGTCGGTAACGGCCTTGACGGTAGCCTTGTCGTATGCTTTCTGACGCGACATGGCATGACGCAGACGCTGGGCCTCAGCAGCTATCAGGCGCATCTTGGCAGAAGGACTGTCGGGATACCTTTCCAGATTCTCACGGGCAGCCTCGATGCTGTCCTTGTCTGTGCGTACCGTTTGATAGTCCTCCAGCTTCGGGGCTGTCTTCCACAAAGCCTTATCCATCCTGTGCTTGGCAATGCGAAGCACGTAGTCCATAGCATCCTCATCAGGACCCTTCGGTGTCTCTTCGCCCGGCTCCTGGGCATCCATAGGAAGTGCGTTACGCTCCTTCCACTTTTTCATGTCGGCATCCCACTGCTTCCAGTACTGACGCTGCTCGTCGGTCATCTCCGGCTCAGGACTTACGCGCTGGAATTTTAGTGAACTATTTTCATTTCCTTGGAGCGTATCGGAATTTTTCATCACCACCTGGTCTTCACGGGAAACATCCTCAGTCTTTGCGGCTGGATTGTTACGACGCTCCGTATCGCTCATACCCATACGCTCAGTAACGTTACGGGCCTCCACCTCACCTGCAAGACTCCGATAAAGGTCACGGGCATCACTCTTGGCAACAGTCTTCAGCTTATAGATGCGGTCTATCTGAGCTGTCAGGTTGTCGTACTTGGCTGCAAGTTCATCAAGACGATTATTAAGACTTTCTTTAAAGTCCTTAACGGTACGGCCATCCAACTCGGCATAATCTTTCAACTCGTCTCCAGAGTTAAGTATCTTCTGGTTCGTCTCGATTTCCTTCATCACGCGCTTGCGCTCGGCCTCCTTCTTGTTCATGATGGCCTCCATACCTGCCTCAGTGGTAGCTGTGCTCAGGCTACCACCCTGGGCAAAACCTTCCTTTTCCTGAATGACATGCTGCACCTCATGCAGCAAGATACCATAGACATTCTCGTTATCCAGCTTCTTGTCGCCAAATCGACTGGTCTCGTTGGCATTCAGCTCAATGGTCTTGCCATCGGTACTGCCAGCAATGCCACTCTCAACAGTCGGGTCGAACATCACCTGTACGTTCCTCATCTGGGGATAATACTTAAACAGCTCGTTATCCTTACCAAGAAGTTCCTGAAGCTTCAGGATGGGCATAGGATTCTCTGCACCTTCATCTTTCATCTCCTGCAGCTTCTTCTCATAAGGCGTAAGCACGTCAACATCGGCATCAACGGTTTCGTATCGCCACTGACCATCCTTGCCACGCTCCCAGCCTGTAGCCAATTTGATAGCACGGATATCCTTCCCGGCTTTCTCCATCTCTTCAGCCACCTTCATATTGTCCTGGCGCATGGTAGTACCCTCGGCCTCATCAGCCTTCTCTGCACCCTTTCTGCCTACCAGTTGGTATTTGGGTGCATCGCCCAGTGGCTTGATACCTTCATCAAAGTAGCGGTCTATGTCAGCCAGTACGCGGCTGGGCTTAGCACCATCATATTCTACATAGTGGTCGCTGTCCCAACCATCACCAAAGTCAACCTGTACATAACCGTCATTATGTGCTATCAGTTGTCGCAAGGCTTTCTTCTGCTCGTTGGTGGGCTTCACGGAAAGATTAATAGCTCCGGCATTGTCATCTATTCGGATGGCACAACGACGGATAAAGTCAGGCATATCTGTCTCAATGCCTGTCTTGGTATTGCCATCTCTTTCATAAGCAATGGATTCTACCTCTCTATGGTCTGTAGAGCGTCTGCCTCTTAGGAAACTAGTGTCAGAGCCCGGATTCATCAGATGACGACCAGAGAAATCTGGCATACTGCCATCAGGCAATATATATCCCGCCTCCCTGATATCGTAGGTGGTGCCAAACAACTTCTTAGCAGCATTAAAGATGGTCTCTGTGCGCTGTTTCTCTTCGTCGCTGGTATAGTCCATCTTCTGACTCTTCAAGCCATCAGAAACCTTGGCATACTGACCCTGCAACGGGTCTATCCATGCCACATCAGTCAGGGGAACTTCCTTTGAGTATACCTTACCACCGCCTGCATAGTTTGTTGCCTCCATCTTAGAGGGTGTAACAAAGGCACCATCCTTGATAGGCTTGCTACTATACACGGTGACAACACCCTTTTCCAGCGCATCTTTCACCATGTCAGCGGTAAAGTCAGGTGTAACACCTTCCTCTGCTGCATAGCCGTCTTCGTCAACAGCCTCGCGGAATGTCTTGATATCGTTGATGGTCCGAATCCAAGTATGACCAGGCATATTCTCATCATCGGCAGGATTCTCTTTTAGGATGGTGTCAAGCTGACGCTGTTTGAGTCCGTCCGCACGGCTTGCCCTTCCTCTTCCGGCTTTTACTCTCTCTTCGTTGGGGTTCACACCGTTCAGCATGTCGCGCAATACGGCGTCGGCCACATCCTCAGCATTGCTGTACTGCCAGCCCATCATGTCGCAGACTCCCTTCCAGAACTCATTCAGGATGGACTTTACGCGACGCACGGCAACCTCGGCAATAGTGGCGGCTGTAGCATCATTGCCCAGCTCTTCCTTGATTTCCTGTGCCATCTTGCGAAGCTTCTCGGCACCATGCTTGCCGGAGAACTGCGTCAGTACCTCCTCGACAAAGTCATCTTCCTTACCTTCACCTGTCAGCTCAGGATATTCGCGCCTTACCTTCTCGATGATAGGCTCTATGAGCTTGTCACCCAGAAGGGCCTGCTTGATGCGGCTCCACTCTTCAGGACTGGTTTGCCGTTTCATCTCAGCCCACAGGTGGCCGTACTCATGGATAGGCGTCTCGCTGGTGGCAATGCGCGGATCTACATATATCTTACCCTTATAGGTGAATCCGTATGCCTGACCGTCTGGAGTCTTAAAGAACATCGGCTGACCTTGCATCACGGACTCCTTCATCTCAGGTGTCACGTCAATGCTCCACATGGTCTGACCAATATCAGGCAACTCTGTCTTGTCAACCTTGACACCCCACTTCTTGCCATACTTGTTCATGAAACGGGGCAGTATGTCGTCGTAGAAGCCTTTCATACCCTCACCACCAATGCGAAGATCATCACCAGATAGCACATCTCCGTCAACGCCTGCTTTGTCAGCGGCATCAATCATTCTCTGGCCTAAGTCTTTTCCATATACTCTAAGTATCTGGTCTTTATCCATCAAGCCAGCTGCGCCATCAACCATGATGGTGCTATTATTGTGATTGTGGGGGAATACGTAATACTTTCCTTCCAGTGGCTCCCCTGTCATGGGGTCGCTGGCAACGCTGACAGAAATATCCTTAATCTTATCACCGATGTCGTATCTGTCGGCTTGCTGCTCGCCGGTAGTCCAGGCTATCTTATCGTAGCCGTTCTCAGCTGCATAGCGAAGCATACGCTTCATAGCCAGCTCATGCCAGTTCTTTTCGAAAGGTGCAACCGGAACACCTTCTGTGGCAAAGTTACCTAGATGATGAACGTTTTCAAAATGATTCAAATCATATCGCGCATCCTCCAACTCACGGAACATATCGCGTGAAGTCTGCCGCTCTTCTGCGGTAGTAATATGCACAAGGTCGGTTTGTCCATATTTCTTCCGAAGACCTTCTAAGTATTCATCATACTCGTCATCTTTTTTAGCAAGATTGTCTTTTAGCTTTTGATACTCATTGTACAATTCCGTACCAGGTACCAAGTCTTCCCTGTATCCTTTCTCTCTTGCATCCTGATGGCGCTTAGACTGTATCTCGTCAATGACAAGCACATGACTTACACCATCAGCAAGGCTGTTGGGGTCACCACCAATATTTGGTATATAGGTATCACCAAAGCGAATCCATGCAACAGCACGGCCACCACCAGCGTCGCCAAAGTGAATATGATCACTCTCGTTGTACGGTTCAATGGTAGGAACTACCAGCGCAATCTCACGTTTGTTCTCCAGCCCGTTAGTAGTATAGTTCAGACGGGTGCTTTCAATTATTTTATCGTCAAGTGCAAGGAATGACTTAGCTGCATCGGCCATGTCTTCGCCATACATATCAAAACGAGGCTCCAATCTGCCGTTGCCGTAGTTAACCTCAAAGGCCATATCAAAGTCGTCGCCATACTTATCAACCATCTCCTTGAAAGCAAGGTCTATTGGGTCGTTGTCAACATAGTCGTTCTTGTAGCCCTGACTTATCTGATTGTAAAGTTTCTCTTCTTTTTCGTTGAGTTTTGCTACCCAGCCATAGCCATACTTCTCAGCCATCCTTATATTGAACTGTTCAGCGGAATCGGCGGCCTTGTTAGCCTTTTCTTCGTACTTCTTAACCAGTTCGCCAAACTCATTGCGGAACTCCTGCATCCGTGGATTAGCGTCAATGTCGGGCGCTTCAGTATAGTTAACGTCTTCCACCTGTATCTGGTTCTGACGGATGAAGTCCAGCACGTCCTGCTTCGTCAGCTTCTCGCCCTTGTGTTCATTCAGCCAGTCAGAGAGTCCCAGCCACTTGTCTTCACCAGCTTTCAGGCCACCATTCTTCTGTATCATGGCCAGCCACTGCTCTGCAGTTCCCTTTTCCTGCTTGATGCCCTCAACGGCTTGCAGTGCATTACTGATAAAGATGGGTGCTTCAACCTTCTGCTGCTTGATTTCGTCGGCATTGACCTCTTCCATCTCAGCCAGTCCGGTGGTATCATTATATTTCCCGCTATCCAAAGCTTCATTGATAGAACGTACAATTTCTGCCAACGGTTTCCCGTATGCCTTACGGAGTGCAATTTCAGGATAGAATGCTTCTACTAAATGGGCATTCCCGTCGTTGGTAACGCCATCGTTTTCGCGCCTTGAAACAACAATACTGATACCGTTATCCTCTCCTCTGTAATCGAAAGTGCTGACAGTCGCATTATGATTACCCAGTCTGACGGTCACCTTATCACCATTCTTGGTAATGAATGTGGCATATTTGCTTTTGCTGCCATCTGACGTTGCTCCAAGCTCAACAGCCAACTCGTCCAAGAAATTTTTTCGTAAATTGGAAACTTTTTCCAGTTTGTTTGCATAAGATTCCAACTTTTTTTGTATCTTTGCACCGTCAGCGGTTGAGATGTCGGCTGGTGAGCCTTCCTTCGGGTTGAGCGATGCGGTCTCAATCGCTCTTTTTTTGCTCCTGCTCAAAGAAACATTACTGTTTGGCTTGTTGCTGATCTTTTCAGCCTCGTCAATATCGGTAATGACTTCGATACCTTCTTTACCGCTATTTTCCAACACATTAGTCAACTTACCGACAAACGCTTTGTCTATCTCGGCTTCTGTGACAGGCTGTTGTGCCTGCTGCTTGGAAAGTGCCTCCTTGGGGATGCTGTGCTCTGCAAACGGAATGCGCTTGCGCTTTGAAGAGTCAAGCCAGCTGTCAAAGGTGTCCTTATCGACACCCGTAATCTTACCAAGACCCTTCCAGCCCTTCTCGTAGTTGGAGAAATAGGCATCACGGGCCTCAGCCTCTGAGTCGAAGCCGTACATCACCTTGTGCTCGTCAAACTCGCCAGTCTTGGGATTCACCTGGTCAACGACATACACTTTGCCGTTCCAGTTGTCAAGGTCGGCAGCATCGTTGATGAACATGTCCAGATGGTCACCGTCCTTGCCGTAGCGACCAAGGATATAGCCGTAGGTGTTGTTCATCTTCTGCTCCCACTTCTTGCCGTCAGACTCGCCACGACGCATGGAACATTCAGGATTCTCAACCACGAAGTCGTAACCGCCAAAGCTGACGTGTCCCTTCTTGTAGTTACCCTTCTCCTTCTGGGCCTCGGTAGGCTCAGTGTTGGTCTGCTGCTTGGCACGCTCCAGACGTCCTGTAAAGCTACTGTCATCAGCAGATACCTTATGGAAGTTAGGACCACCGTCAATCCACATCTCTTCCATCCTGCGGGCGGCATTCTCTGCTTGTAAGATACCACGTTTGATGACCATCGTAGTGATATCGCTGGGACGCTCGGCACCACCAAAAACATTCAGGATGGCATCACGTACCTGGTTGACGTCAAACTGTTCCTGAATAGGCTCAGGCAACTGACTGTGCAACTGCTCTGCATACTTCATCAGGGACATACCCTTACCCTGTGGTGCCAGCCACGGCTTGAAAGCATCTGCATCGCCACTATTCTTCTTACCATAGCCAGACTCATCCTGCATGCCGGTAATAGGTGTGCCGTCCTTCTCGTAGCTGAAATAGGCTATCGGCCCTTCACCGCTCTTGGGTACACGGCTATGCAAGTCGGCAACATACTCTTCAATGGTGCCAGGCGTCAGCGTCTCATCCTCCAGCCACACCTCAGCATCAGGATAGCCCTTATACAGGTCACGTACCTTGCGAAGCTTCTGCTCACGGCTTGCGTTGCTGTTCATGATCTGGTCGACCTTGGCGTTACGCATGTCGCGGCCTCTGAGTATCAAATCCTCATGGTGTGCGTCTATCAGGTCGCCTGTCAGACTGCCAACTGCTTCATTGTCTTTCTTTGCGATAAGGTCAAGCAACTGCTGCTGCTCAGCATCTGTCAGTACGTCGGCCAGAGGAATATCGCCAACAGTCACCTTGAAGACCTTGCGAAGCTTTTCATCGGTAGTCAATGCAGGCTTCATAAGGCCATTGACAATGGAGTTACCTACATCGGTCAGCTTCCAGTCTTGCTGGTAGACTTCACCTTTAGGCTGGCCGTTTATATCGTAGTCCTGACGGGTAACTGTCACCAAGTCATCACCCTTGAAAACGTCGATGGTGACTTCTGAATGGGTACCATCATTATTCTGGAAGCCAAAGCGCTTACCGATATTATTCTTCACAGTGCCCTGCGCTACTTTCTGCTCAGCTGTTGGGCCTGATGGCTGTGCCGGTTCAATAGGCTTGGCTGGTTCTGCAGGAGGTGTGACAGGCTTCTGGTCTTCCAGCTTTGGCTCTTCGACAGACTGTGGCTCCTCAACTGTTTCAGCGGGTTTCTCCAGCTCTGTCTTAACCTGGTTCCAGAACTCCAGACTCTTCTGACCATCCTTGATGGCCTGTTTCATACCCAGACGCTCTGACATGGTCATGTGCTTCTTACCCTTGGCTGTCTTTGTCAATTCCTTCAGCTGGGACTCAACATCAGCAATCTGCTCGTCGACGATAGCCAGGGCATCATCACCGGCACGGTCACGTAACTCGGCAGCGGCATCCTCTGCGGTTGCCTCTTCCCAAAGCTCAGTACCATCCTCAGCGGTCTTAATACGCGACAAAGGCTTTTCTTCCGGCACATTGTCGGTATTGACAGCATTCTCGGTCTTGGATTCCTCAGCTTTCGGGGCTTCATCATTTGCTGCCTCTTCAGGCTTCACCTCATTGATAATAGGCTGGCCCTTACTGTCGACCTTGATAAAGCTGGGAGGGAAGCGGTTGATGGTGTAACCGTTACCGTCCTGTCTGGTGATAGGCTGGCCCTTCTCGTCAACGAGAGAGATAAGACCATACGCATTTTGCGGGTCGCCGTCTACGATATATGCTTTACGTCCGTCAATGGTTTCCACTTCCATGACGGTGCCAGTCAAGCGGTTGGTAAGGTCGGGCTGTCCTTCGTCAACAACAGGGGGTGCGGCAGGCTTACTCTCCTCGCTTGGATTGTCAGCGGGGACTTCGGCCTCCGCATTATCAACCACCCTGTTCACCTTCGGGGCTTCCTCAATGGGCGCCTCGGTTGCTGGTACCTCTGCAACTGGTGTTTCTTCGACTGGTGTCTCTTCAACAGCCTGCTTAGCGGCTTCAGCCTCATTAAGCTCACGGTTGTAGTCGCGTAGCTTCTGCTCGTACTCATTCAGCAAGTCAGACTCTACAGCCTTACCTTCCGCTGCATCGCGCATCATGCGGGCCATGGTGCCTGGCTCCAGATCGTGCTCATTCTCAAACTCGGTGGCAAGACGTCGGCGCTCCTTGTATTCATGCTCGATGAATATACGGTGCAGACGGTTGTTCATCTTTTCGATAAGCTCCTGTTCCTGCTCCGTCAACTCTTCGCCGGCCTGTTGCTTCTTTACAGCTTCATTGTAGGCAGCATTATCCTGGAATACCAGCCTCAGTGCCAGTTCTGAGTCAGTCAGGCGTTTGCCCTGACGTAGCTTGTCGGCCACACCATCAGGCTTGTTGTATTCACTATTCAGGTAGTCTATCCAGCCAAGGTCAAGACCTTTGGCAGTGGCCTGCTTCTCCAACTCCAGCACCTCTGGCTTCAGGGCATACTCAGGAATGGGCATGCCAAGGGCCTGCGACACCTTCACCTTCAATTCACGGGGAACGGCATACGAGTGCATCAGGTCGTTATACATGAAGGCACCGGCACTGTTGACAGCCTCGCGCTGCTCTTCCTTGGCATCAATACCCAGCGTAGCGTTTCCAATAAGTCCACGTCGGTTCTGGGCACTCTCTATCTCGGTGATCTGTTTCCTCAATGGAAGAAGGAAACGGTCTTCCAGAGTCTCGATATCCTTCTTGGTGAATGCGACACCGTTCCAGGCACGGCCACCGTCTGCAAGGCTTGCAAACTCCTTAGCCTTATGGTGCAAGCCAAGGGCTGCAAAGGTGCCTACGCTGTTGGCAAACTCGCGGCCAAGGTCTTCTAAGGTGATGTCGCCGGAAATAACCTGCGGAATGCTGAGGGCTGTGGCTGCTCCGGCATCAATACCCACCTGAGTACCCCAACCGGCTATGTTTGCCAGCAAGCCACGTCCGTTGGAAATCTTCTGGCCAACAGGGCCACCAACCATGGTAGCACCCATAATGGCCGATGACGTGCCATGCTCGATGCTACCCTCTACAATGTCCTTCAGGATTTCGGTTGCGCTGCGCTTGTCTTCGTCGAAATAGCTGTCATAGCGGTCTTTGCCAGCTCCCTCAATACCACCTTTGATGGCTTCGAAGGTGCCAAGACTCTGTGAACCAATCAGGGATGACTCGATCATGCGGGCCACGATAGGACGCATACCCTCGGCCATCAGCTCCTGAGCCGTACCACGTAGAGGCATCAGCGCTGCTGCACCTTTGGCTGACCAACCAAACGGGCCACCAAACATCATATCTGGCAACATAGAAGCAACAGCACCACCAACTTGTGCGCCAAAGCCTGGCTTGTATTTGCCCTGTCCCATCTCGGTACGTTGCAAGGCCTCACCCTGCATACGACGACGGGCCTTACTGGCCAATGCTGCATTGAATACAGAACCAATAATGCTCCTGCGGGCTTCGGCAATCAGGTAGTCCATTGTATCCTTTGGCATCTCACGCTCCAGGGCCATACGTTCAAAGGTAGATTGTATCTGCGACTCCAGATATGGCTCAACACGACTGCGTAACCACTGGTTGACGTCTACACCTTCCTCCTCAGCATGCTTGTCGGCCTCGATGACAAAGTCTACGTCTACTATATCCTGTGCCAGAGCGTCGATATTCGGCTTGATTTCTTCCCATATCTTGGCGGGATCGGTATTGCTGTAGTAGTTAAGGGCTGTACCCATCATACGACCTTCATTGCCGGTAGCCATCATGTTTCCAGCCATATCATTGACTCTCATCTGCTCATTGAACTTGTTCTCCGCATTTCTCAATGAACGGTCAAAGAACTCCTGTATCTTTGGCTCGGCATAGCGCTCTACCATCTCGTTGGCCTCACCCTGGCGGACACGCTCCATGGTATGACCTTCACCAGACAGCAGACGGCCTGCAATATGGTTGGCACTGTTGACGTCGTAGCCATAGCGGTCACTCAGGGCCTTGGCAAGCTGGGGCTTCATATAGAAGTTGACGTAGTTCTCATGACTCAACCCAAGACGCTGGGCCTCATGGGACAGTTTACCCTGAAGGTCACGGTTGTACCACATGGCATCCATAAGCTGGTCGATGTTGGGCACCTGGTCGGGTAACTGCTTCACCATAGCCTGCGCATTGATACCAGCATACTTGTTGGCATAACCCTCACGAATCTGCAAAGCCAGATTGTCGGCCTCATCAGGATTCATGTCGTCAGTAATGCCAGCCTGCACAATCTGCGCACGGGCCTCAGCATACGGGTCAATATCAGGATGGTTCATGTTCTTGCCAAAGTCCTGAATGACTTGGTCGTAGACCTCACCGTATGTACGTCCGTTATATGGGTTCTCGCCTGGCACGGCAACAGTCTTGTCTCGCCACTGAGGGCCACCGACAAAGTCTGATACGGCCTTCTCCAGATTACTCTTCTCATTCTGTTGAGGCATGGCAATCTGTGTGGCATCAAACTGGGGCTGCACATAGTTGTTGCTGGTATCCGGCATCTCTATCTCACCATTGTCTTCCTTGTCGGCAGGATTAAGCCTGGCAAAGAAGTCATCAGCTGTACCAAGGTCTTCATAACCGTCTTCTTTCAGATTGTTGTAAAGCTGGTCTGACATGGAACGGTCGGCAACCTTCTGTCGGAACTCGTCTGCAGTACCCAAGTCTTCGTAACCATCGTCCTTCAGGTTATTGTAAAGTGTAAGGACGTCATCTTTCTCGTTGACATTCTCTCTGTTGTTAGCCATTGTATATGATGTTTTCAGGAATATTAATTATCTACCGCCAAAGGCGCTTTTACCTTTGCCACGTTGTCCAAAAGCCTTACCACCACTACGTCTGCCACCGTTTGATCTTGATCTTGTGGCATTGATCATTGAAGCTTTGCCGGTTTGATCGTTTTTCTTTATCGTAGACTGGTTGACCTCAATCTGTGAGTCGGTCTTACGGGTTCTATTCTCGTTCTGATTAGCAATGCTTTCTTCCAGTGCTCTCTGACGCTTTTCAGCTGTTTCAGCGTTTTTAAGGGCAATCTTCTCCATCGTTGCCTGATGCTCTGCATTCTTCTTCGCAATCTCCTGAGCACGTTGCTCTGCACGTTCCTTCTGCATCATGGCCCATACGCTCTGGTTGTTGGCAATACGCTGCTGGTCGGCTTTCTCCTTCAGCTGGCGCTGGCGCTCAGTAAACTGTATGGGGTCTTCAATCTTCATGGAAGCGTAACCGCCACCACCGACATTGCCGATAGCATTGCCAAGATGCAGCAGGAAGTTGCCAACCTTATCCCAACGTGCCTTGTTCTCAGCCCTTTTACGGGCTTTCTCGTTGTCTTCTGCGCTGAGAGTCATATCCTCAGCCTTGTTCACAACGCTATTGATAGTCCACAGGTCTGGCATGACACCATTCTCCTGGCACCACTGCAGATGATCCTGAATGAGCTTGCCAATGGGTACGTCCTTACCACTGCCCTTCATCACGTCTGCAAACGACTGCTTGCCCCAGTCGGCCAAATGGTTGCTCGGGGTGGTGACGACCTGAGCCTGCCCTGAGTCTTGTGTGGTCTGCTTAGTCTTGTCAGTAACTTGCGACTCACCTGATGGAATGTTTGCGTTGGGCGTACCACTGTTAGCTGCGGCTTTGGCTGCGGCATACTCTGAAACTGTCTCGCCAACATTCGTGCCTGGAACGACGGGTGCAGGCTGGTTGTTGGTGGGTGCTGGAACGACGGTGCCCTGTGGTGGTACGATATCAACACCATTCCATGCAGCATCATCTTGTTTCTTTTGATACCACTGCATAAGACGCGGGTAGGTTTCTTCGCCTACAATACCATCAACCTTTATCTGATCGGTTTCATGGGCGGGGTCATTATTCCAGTCTTCCTGCCACTTAAAGACAGCATCGTGGGTCTTGTTACCATAGTCGGCATCAGGTGTACCACCAAGGCTGGTATAATAGTCACCAAGGGCGGTCTGGATGTTAGTCACCTCATCGCCCTTAGAGCCTTTCTTGTATAATATCTTTGCGGTCTCAGCCATAGCTCAA
>JAEEGL011554775.1_pt1 | contig 19803 bp, 14 predicted proteins | sample 9134231 | NCBI WGS metagenome assembly JAEEGL01 (sample SAMN16246548, study PRJNA631951) | gut metagenome | biome: gut microbiome; feature: rumen; material: fiber-attached | host: Bos | place: Iran: Karaj | collected 2018-10 | reverse complement strand
GGCAAAGACCACATCACCAAGTATATCAACCCCCAAAATTTTTTTAATTGCCGTGCGGATTTCCATACGGCGGGAGTAGTTATGAACAAATACGTGAAAAGGTATTTGGTGGATGCGATGGGCGGAATGGCGCAGGGTCTTTTTGCTTCACTTCTGATTGGTACGATAATCAAGACACTCGGACAACTCTTGCTCAAGATTGGTGACAATGTTGTTTTCCAATTCCTTGTCGATGCCGGTAATTTTGCAGCTGAGGCTCATGTTGTCGGTGCGGCCATGGCAATTTCAATCGGCTATGCGCTGAAGGCTCCGGGACTCGTGCTTTTTTCACTGGCTGCAGTCGGTGCAACTGCGAACACATTGGGCGGTGCGGGCGGTCCTCTTGCTGTCCTTGTGATTGCAATCATCGCATGTGAGCTTGGAAACCTCGTCTCCAAAAAAACAAAGGTCGATATCCTTGTGACTCCGCTTGTGACAATCATTTCCGGCGTACTTCTTGCAGTCTTGACCGCAAAGTGGATTGGTCTTGGAGCAAGTTCTGTCGGCAACCTGATTATGTGGGCGACAAACCTTCATCCGTTCGTGATGGGAATAATCGTTTCCGTGATTGTCGGAATCGTTTTGACCCTGCCTATTTCTTCTGCTGCAATCTGTGCGGCACTCAGTTTGACAGGTCTTGCCGGTGGAGCTGCGGTCGCCGGGTGCAGTGCAAACATGGTAGGATTTGCGGTTCTCTCATTCAAGGAAAACAGATGGGGCGGACTTGTTTCACAGGGACTTGGAACTTCAATGCTCCAGATGCCGAACATAATTAAAAACCCGAAAGTCTGGATTCCGGTGATTTTGACTTCGGCAATCACAGGTCCTCTTTCCACATGCCTTTTCAAACTTCAGATGAACGGAGCGGCTGTTTCTTCTGGAATGGGAACATGCGGACTTGTCGGACAGATTGGAATGGTCACAGGATGGTATTCGCCGGTTGAATCAGCTGTGGCACAGGGAGCAACGGCCATCGTTCCGGGTGCAATGGAATGGATCGGTCTTGTCTTGATCAGCTTTGTCCTTCCTGCTGTCCTCACATGGGCATTCGGAAAACTCTTCCGCAAAATCGGCTGGATTAAGGACGGAGATTTGACTTTGCAAAATTAGTTGAAAAATCCTAATCAAAAAAAATGAAGCTTGCTGGATTTAGGGAACCGCTGATGAATACGGGAAGCATTAATCAGCGGTTCCCGGCAATTTCTCGTAATTCTTTATACTGTAAGGAATTACTGCGAAATTGCGGATTTTATGGTTAACACAGAATAATCCGCTTTCGGATTATTCTGTGTTTCCTTAACTTTGCAACATGCAGATAATTCCGGCAAGTTTTTTTATGCCCGAAAATTAAAAATGATGTGAGAGTGGGGTGGAATGTTTTAAAATAAAAAAGACACCCGAAAAAATCGAGTGTCTTTTTACGGGAGTTACGGGGCTCGAACCCGTGATCTCCGGCGTGACAGGCCAGCGCGATAACCAGCTTCGCTAAACCCCCTAAAGTGAATAAAGTATATCAGTTTATGAGGTCTGTGTCAAGTGTCGTGAAGCCCTGTTGTTTTTAGGAAAAATGGGCAGCTTTTACTTGTCCATTATCGTGATTTCGACGCGGCGGTTTTTGGCTCGGCCTTCCTCTGTTGTGTTCGGGGCTATGGGCAGTGTGTCTCCGAATCCCTGTGTGTAAATCTGGTGACGGTCCTTTACTCCGAGAGAAATGAAATAGTCCGCAACCGTCTGCGCCCGTTTTTCACTCAGGGTCTGGGAATCAACTCCGTTGTTTGCCATGGCCGTGTGTCCGCTTACAAGAAGCTCGTTCTCGGGGAAGAGTGAAAGAATCTCCGCAATCCTCTGGAGCTTTTCCTTTTCTCCTTCGACGAGAATTGCGCTGTCGGGCTTGAACTGTATGTTTTCTATGGATATGGTCAGTCCCTTGTCTCCGCGAACAACATTTACATTGTCCAGTCCAAGATCGTCAATCTGATTCTGGACTGTCTTCATATTGTCGGGGGTGTCCGTGCGGATAAAGTCTGAAACCTCCGCATGGGCTGTCCCTCGGAATTCGTACATGCGTCCGTAGGCGGTCTCAATCAGTATGCGGAATGTCTCTGTGTAGTGGTCAATCGCTCCCTTTTCGGCATCCCAGTAGACAAGCTCGTCGCTGAATCCCATCATGGCCTGCGGATAGTCAGCGTACGGGTCCTCGATTGCCTTGAAATTTCTTTCAGGTGTTTCCATGTACATCGAGTACTTTACCCTGAAAACGTGGAGCTTGTTGTCGCCCTTGTTCAGGGACTGGTTGTTTGTCTTTTTTGAAACGGATGAGGCCGCGTAGCTCATTGTGCGGACCTGCTTTTTTTCCTTGTTGACCGTTCCAAGATATGTGTAGGTCGCGGTGAACGGAACCTTGTACGGAGACTGTATGCCAAAGTTGAGCCTTAGGTCGTGGGCCTCGTGTCCTTCTGCTGTCCATGTGTCGCCCGGCTTGATTGGGTGGTCCGGGAATATTGGAACGTCGCGTACCGTTGGCATGAAATATTGGTCGTCGATTGTGTAAACGCCCTTCTTTGAGCGGTCGAAAATGCTAAGGTATTCCTCTCCCCAGCTGAATGTTCCCCTGTCGATTGCGGACTGGGAGCTTTCCGTGGTCATAAATGTTGATTTGTGTGTTGCGCTTCCATCGTCATTGACCGAGAGAACCTGCGTGGAGATTCTGTTGATTATTTCGGCGGAGTGGTGCAGGCGCATGTTGACGTAGACATCCTCGTTGACGGTTGAAAGAATCCTGTAGGAGTCGCCTTCCTGATATTTGAATGTGAATTCAACAGCCCCGCCGCTTGTGTCGTATGGTTCAGCGGATGCAGAAAGCGGAAGCAAAATGGAGAGACCTAAAAAAAGTGGCCGCAGTATAGAAAATCTTTTCAAAGCAAAATACCTCCGTTCTTTATCGGTTAAAATCTTTAATTTATAAACAAGGGGCGGTGGATTGCGTTACGGATGAAGCTTTGGTTTCTGGATAAAAAAAAGGACCGCCAAGCAAAATGACGGCCCGTTTGTTCAGGAGTGTTTTTTAATCATTGAAAAGCGCGGTTGAAAGATAGCGGTCGCCAGAATCTGGGAGCAGGACAACAATGTTCTTGCCCTCAAACTCAGGTCTCTTGGCAACTTCTATTGCGGCCCAGAGAGCGGCTCCCGAAGAAATGCCGGTGAGGAATCCCTCAGTCTTTCCAAGCTCCTTTCCTGTCTTGAAGCAGACTTCGTTGTCAACCGTGATGATTTCGTCGTAAACCTTTGTGTCGAGGGTTGCCGGAATAAAACCTGCCCCGATGCCCTGGATTTTATGTGCGCCCGCGGTTCCCTTTGAAAGAACAGGGGATGTCTCCGGCTCCACCGCAAACACTTTTACGTTCGGGTTCTTTGATTTGAGGAATTTTCCAACGCCTGTCAAAGTTCCACCTGTGCCGACTCCAGCAACAAATGCGTCAACCTTTCCGTCGGTGTCATCCCAGATTTCGGGACCGGTCGTTTCTGTGTGTGTCTTTGGGTTCACCGGATTGTCGAACTGTCCGGGGATGAAGCTGTTCGGTATTTCCTTGGCAAGTTCGGATGCTTTTTCGATGGCGCCCTTCATTCCCTTTGTTCCTTCCGTAAGGACAACCTCGGCTCCATAGGCCTTCAAAAGATTGCGGCGCTCGACGGACATTGTTTCAGGCATGGTCAGAATGATTTTGAGTCCATAGCTTGCGGCCACGGATGCAAGTCCAATTCCAGTGTTTCCGGATGTCGGCTCTATGATTGTGGAGTCGCTTTTGAGTTTTCCGGATGCAAGCGCCTCGTCTATCATTGCCTTGGCGATTCTGTCCTTGACGCTTCCCGCCGGGTTGAAATACTCGAGCTTGGCCAGAACGTGTGCCTTCAGTCCAAGTTTTTTTTCAAGATTTGAAAGTTCCAGAAGCGGGGTGTGTCCCACCAGGTCGGTTATTCTTTTTGCAATCCTGCCCATAGAAAGTCCTCCAGTTTTTTATTTTCTGCCTATTGATTTGATATGTTATTAGGTTATCGCATAAGTGTGGATTTGTCAATGGAAGTTTTGTAGTAATCTAAAGGGCTTCGGCATGAAGACCATAGATAAAATGCAACACATGAGCGGGTCCCAGTTGACGCGTCCCCCTCCTGTGTTGCATATAAGTCCATTGTTTTTGTCATGCCGAAGCCCTTTCATTTTTAAGGAAATAGTTGCTGTTCATGCAGAGAATGGTTCTTTATGGAAATGTGTTGGTCATTTATGCAAATCCATTCCATCAAAAATATGATTGGCGGTTTTTCAATTAAATTTTGCTTAAAAATATTCCGTTATAATAAGAGGGGAGACGGGAAACTTTGATAGACAATTTGACATGGGGAGTGTATAATTAGGGTATGGCAGACTTGCTTAATGATTCCCAGTTCGATAAATTTCGTAAACTGATTTATGATTCATCTGGAATAACGTTCTCGGAAAACAACCGCTCCATTTTGGACAGCCGGCTTAAGGACCGTCTTAGGGATGGAAAATTTGGCGGGGTGGATGAGTATTACAATCTTGTCGTCGAGGACCAGAGTGAATTCAAGGCATTCCTGGACAGCGTTACAACCAACCTGACCCGGTTTTTTAGGAACCAGCCACATTTTGATGCCCTGCTCAACTATGTTATTCCGCATGTCATTGAGCAAAAGAAAAAGACTGGGGAAACGAAAATCCGTATCTGGAGCGCGGGATGTTCCACCGGTGAGGAGCCTTACACGATTGCGATGCTCCTGAAGGACAAGCTGCCCGCGCCTTATACTTTTGACATAATGGCTTCCGACATTTCGCTCAAGTCCCTGATGGTTGGACAGCAGGGGTTCTATCCAGATTCAAGGATGTCCGGTGTTCCCGAGGCGTATCTTGGCAAATTTTTTACCAGGACGGAAAAGGGATACCAGGCCAAGCCGGACCTTATGAGGACCATCCACTTTGACTACCACAATCTGCGCAACGACAGCGGTGTGAGCAATCTGGACATAGTTTTCTGCCGCAACGTCCTGATTTATTTTGACGAGCCGGCACAGAAGGCAACAATAGACAGATTCTACAGGTCCATGGCCAGGCACTCGTATCTGTTTATTGGACATTCGGAGAGTCTTTTCGGGATGGAGACAAAGTTCCAGTTCCTTAAGACCGACTGGGCATGCCTTTACCAGAAAAACGAGGACTGATTTTTTTGTGCTTCTGATTTAAAAATTTATTGAAAAAATGATTTAAAATTTTTGATTTGATTGCAAAATGGCTTTTGGAGGGAATGGTTTTATGGACGACATATCAGTTTTGGTTTGCGATGACTCTGCGTTGATGAGGAACCTGATTTCGCGGATTGTGAACGGCACCGAGGGAATGACTACTGTTGGAACCGCGATGAATGGAAAATTCTGTCTCCAGAAGATTCCGACACTGAAGCCCGATGTGATTCTCCTTGACATAGAGATGCCCGAGATGAACGGCATCCAGTTTTTGGAGGAAAGAAAGCTACGGGGGATAGACATTCCTGTTGTTGTTCTTTCTTCAATTGCGGTCAGGGGTGCGTCCGTCACCATGAAATGTCTGGAGCTTGGGGCCAGCGACTTTATCACCAAGCCGAACGGTGCAATATCTACAAACATTGCGGCTGTCGCCAACAAGATTATTGAAAACATTGCGTCCTACGGTGGCCGCTATGCAAGGCGCAACGGAAAGGATGTAGGACAGTTCGACTTTTTCATGCACCAGGCAAAGATGAAGGAGGCGGAGGCTGCGTCCAAGGCTGAGGGGATTGAGGACAAGGTTAAGCCGCTTTCGTCCATGTCGTCAAGTTCTGCGAGCGATGTTTCCTCTTTCAGACCGTCGCTGTGGAAGCCCGCAAAACCGAAGGAGCCTGCTGTAATCACACCTCTGAGGGAGCCTGGCCGTGTTGATGTTGTGGCGATTGGCATTTCAACCGGTGGACCGAATGCCCTGCGCGAAATGTTTGCCAAGATTCCTGAAAAATTTCCAAAGCCAATTCTCGTTGTCCAGCACATGCCCGCAGGTTTCACCAAAGAATTTGCGGCGAGCCTTGACAGAATATGTCCGCTCAGTGTAAAGGAGGCGGAGGATGGCGACCTGATTCACCCGGGCCAAATCTATGTTGCGCCGGGAGACTACCATATTGTTGTTGAAAAATCTTCACTCTGCAATGTAATCAGGCTGGAGCAGAGTGCGCTTCGCAATGGACACAGGCCTTCCGCGGATGTGCTTTTTGAGTCGGTCGCAAAAATCTACCAGAACCGTGCGCTTGGGGTGATTATGACCGGAATGGGGCGCGATGGTGCCGCCCAGCTTGCCGAGATGCGTAAACAGGGTGCGTGGACTCTGGGGCAGGATGAAAAATCTTCCATAGTCTACGGAATGCCGAAAGTTGCGTTCGAGATGGGTGGAGTGCAGAAGCAGGTCCCGCTTGATAGCATGGCATCGGAGATTGTCAGGGTGGTCGAGAATTCCTGAGTTTTTTGATTTGCATCTTTCAGAGATTCGATAAAACTGTTATAATTGAAGAATGACTGAACTATTAGCACCGGCCGGAAATGTTGAGGCCCTGGACGCTGCAATCGGTGAAGGTGCCGATGCTGTTTATCTTGGTTTGAAGAGTTTTAACGCGAGGCTGCGTTCCTCCAATTTTGCCTGGAGGGAATTTGAGGCCGCCGTTCAAAGCGTACACCGTCAGGGCAAAAAAATCTATGTGACGGTCAACACTGTTTGCGAGGAAAATGAAACCGAACGTCTCTACAGGTTCCTGTCCTACCTGAACAAAATTGGTCCCGACGGTCTGATTGTTCAGGACTTTGGTGTTGTCCGCATGTGCCAGGAATTTTTCCCCGACCTTGAACTGCATGCGTCCACACAGATGAACGTGGAGTCTTCCGCTGCCGCCAACGAACTTTACAGGCAGGGGCTCAAGCGTGTGGTCCTTGCGAGGGAGCTTGGTCTGGAGGAAATACGTGCGGTGAAGGATGCCACGAAGGCCGAGCTGGAAATTTTTGTCCATGGCGCGCTGTGCGTCAGTGAAAGCGGTCTTTGCCTTTTTTCAAGTTTCCTTGGTGGAAAATCCGCAAACCGTGGAATGTGCACCCAGGCATGCAGAAGATATTACACAGCAGAAACTCCGGGTGGCGACACTCAGGGCTACTATTTTTCTCCCTCGGACCTGCAGCTTATAGACCACATCCCGGAGCTGATGAAGATTGGGGTGGACAGCTTCAAGATTGAGGGACGCATGAAGTCCGCCGAATATGTGGGGGCCGTTACCGCGGCATACCGATATGTGATGGACCACTGGGAGTCGGACCGTAAGGGTGCGATAGCCGAGGGTAAGCGTATTCTCAGTACGGATTTTGCACGGAGCAAGACGGATTACTGGTACGGATTTGGAAAGGAGGAAGACGGTATTGATGCCGCCGGTGAAAAGATTTTGAATCCAAACCAGGCTGGCGGAACCGGAATCTATCTCGGAAAAATCCATGAGCTTAGGCCCGCGAACGAGGATGAGAAATCGACATACACGCAGGCACTAAAAAAATCGGACGGCGATGAGGATGCCGTTGTTCCGGAAATACAGATGGCCGTCATAAAGGGTGGCGACTACGATCCTGACCCGGGGGATTCAATCCGCCTGCACAGAAAGGACGATACAGGTCGCGAAAGCCACAAGGTCCGTGTTGTTACGGTGGAGGAAGACGGAAAACGCTGGGTTGACATTCCGACGGGATTCACAAGGCTTGACGACATCTATCTGCTGCAGACCAAGTCCATGTCCAAGAGGTACAAAAGGGTGCTGCCGCAGGATCTTTCCAAATTCAGGACCCAGCCCGGAGACGAGCAGCTTCCGATTTTGGATTTGACCAAGATGAAGCAGAACGAGCTTTCATGGTTCCCGGAGGGGCTTTATGTTGGTGTCTCCACCGTGGCGGATGCGCATGTGGTTCAGTCGCTCCATCCCGTCCGTGTGATTCTGGAACTGAACAATGAAACCGAGTACGACCTTCTAAACAAGTCCAACGGCGAAAAACCAATACTTCCTTACAGCAAAAGGATGGTCATAATCAATCTGGATCCGTTTGTTGCGGAGGGAAGGCTTCCTTCAATTGAGAATACCATTCTGCGTCTTGTGGATTTGGGCTACGAAAATTTTATGGTCAACAATCTTGCGCACATCAACATTCTTCGTGGCAAGGATGTGAACATGATTGCGGGGCCTTACCTGTATACGTTCAACCGATGGGCAATCAGCTTTCTGGAGAACGAGGGTGTCATGGCCTACCAGATGCCCTATGAGAATTCGGAAAAAAATCTTGTGGACACATTCACTTCGCCGGAGGAAAAATCCAGACTTCTTCTGCCGGTGTTCGCCTATCCAACTTTGTTCCGAATGAGGTTCAAGCTCCCCAAGGACTATGACTTTACATATTTCCAGGACAAGGAGGGCATGGTCTTCAAGGTGAACTCCACACCGGACGGTTCATTTGTAATGCCGGAAGCCCCGTTCAGCATTGTTGACAAAATGAATTCGATTGCGTCCAAGGGATGGAAGAGGCTTTTGATTGACTTCTCAAAAACAAGGGTCAAGCGTGGCGACACAAAGGATATGTTCGCTCTGATGCAGGGAAAGGCACTTATCGATGGAGCCAGCCGGTTCAACTGGAAGGACGGTTTCTATAATCCGGAAAAAATGGAAGCGTACAGGGCCATAAGCGAAAAGCAGCGTATGGAGCAGGGAAACAGGAGACCCTCGTCCGCAAAAAAGTCCGCGCCAAAAAAATCTGGACCAAAAAAAACGGCTACCGGAAAAAATAGGTCGGGTCGTACAAAAGGATTCTAGGGATAGGGTTGTAGTGTTTAGGAGGCACTTGTAGGAAAAAGATTTCCGGTAGCCGTTCGATAAAGAGACAGCGCACATTCTTTGGAAAGAGTAATCTCTGCCCAGAAGCCACTGTCCCTTCACCGTCCGTTTGCGTTGGATTTTTTTTCAGACAGTCCTAGAAGGTCATTGCCTCCTCGGTCTCCTGCATTGCAGCCTCCGCAGCTTCCTGTAGAAGAGCCATGTCCTGCTGGCTGTCATGCGCTGTCTGGTTTTCGTTGTTCTTTTTGTAGACAGGCTTGTAGTCGATATGCTCCGCAATGATTTTTGTCTTGCTGTGTGATTTTCCCGACTCGTCCTTCCATCTGTTCTGCTTCAGGTGTCCGACAATCCTTATGCCGCGTCCCTTTGTGGCGTACTTGCATGTAGAGTCCGCTATGTTCCCGAACGCATCCACATCAAAAAATGAAACTTCGTCAGACGTTTTTCCATCCGGTGTCCTTACAGCCCTGTTTACGGCAATAGGAAACGAGCAGACGCTGAAACTTAGTCCCTGTCTTTTTTCTGGCTGGCGTACGACATTGCCTTCAATGATAATCTGGTTGATACCGTTCATAAAAATTCCTCCACGGATAAAACTTTTTTTGCAGTGCGGCGGGGCGCGCCTTCCGTCTTTTTTTGCCCTGCATAATATATATATGCCGTGAAAATCAAAAATGTAAAAAAATCTGCAAATTTTTTTTAAAATTTTTTCCGGGAGGATTTAGGGAACCGCAGTCTATAGGTTTTTAAAAATGTCCGCGACTATTGCTGAGGATTTTCCTATTAAGCGCTGGAATATGTTTCCCTTTTCCACATTTCTGTCGGCAACAAGCGGCAGTGTCCTGAACGGCTTTCCGTTAAGAAGATAGGTGATTTCCCCGTACTTTGCGCCACATTCCACACCGCCGTAGATGTATTTGGGAATTGAAACCTGCGTCGTAATCTTTGAGACCTCCTCGGAGCCATCTTGGGAAGCAATCGTCATTGGAACGGTGAAAGTTTCGTCCATAGCGGGAACCAGCTTCACCGATTTTTCCTTTGCACCAAAGACTCCGACAGTGTATTCATGCGTCCCGGAATTTTTTGGAACATGGTAGTCCGTGAAATTGTCGAACGCGAAATCAAAAAGCTCCTTGTTGTCGTCCACCCTGTATTTGTTTCCGAGTATGAGACTGTCGCCGGGGCCTCCCATTGTTACCGAAAGAAAACGGACCCCGTTGCGTTGTGCAGTAACGGATATGTTGTAGCCGCTTTCGTCTATGTATCCGGTCTTGAGTCCGTCGCATCCATCAATTTCGTCAAGCAGCTTGTTTGTGTTCTTCTGTTTGTATGTCTCTGGCTCGGTTCCTTCGGGTACGTTCTTCTCCAGTGGATAGCTGATTTCCTTTTGCGAATGGAACTCTTCCAGTGCCTCCGGGAACCTCTTGATGTACTGGCGCGCGAATGTTGCAAACTCCCTTGCCGTTGTAAGATTTTCCTCGCTGTATCCGCTGGACTCTACGAACTCAGTTTTTGTAAGTCCCACGCTCTTTACGGCGTTGTTCATTTCTTCGACAAAATCATCCATGCTGCCGCTTATATAATTTGCGACCGCTATTGAGGCATCGTTTCCGCTGCAGATTGCAAGTCCAAGAAGAAGCTCCCGAAGAGTGACGGTCTGTCCTTCCGCAAGATGCATACGGCTTGCGTCCCATGGTATGTTGATTTCCCAGCTTTCGGACGGAAGGGGAACTGTGTCGTCCATCGAAACAAGCCCCTTTTCAATTGCGTCGAAAACCACGTACATCTCGACAATTTTTGTCATGGAGGCAGGTGGAATCTGTTCGTCGGCATCCTTTTCGTAGAGGATTTCGCCGGTGGTCGTGTCAATCAGAATCGCGCTTTCGGCATTCAGGTCGATGTCGTCGGTCTCCGCTGCGAAGGGATTTTGCTTCAGCTCAACGGATGTCCGCTCCGGGTATTTCTGGTCGAGAGTTTTTTCAAGGGCAGTCTCCTGTGTGTCAGTCCTTTTTCCAAGCTCCTCCGGGTGGACCGTTTTTTTTGCGTTCACAAGCGCGTACAAAAAATATGCGAGCAGCAAAAGTAGAATTGGAAGAATCTTTTTGATTGCGCCACCATGTTTTTTTCTTTGACCTGCGTTATAGTTTCTGCCCTGATTTTTCCGGACCGGTTTTCTTGAATCCATTTTTCCCCCTACGCCCTTGACGCTCTGTTTCTCAAAAGCAAATCCGCGACAGTTATTGCCGCCATGGCCTCGACCACCGGGACAATCCTTGGGCAAAGGCACACGTCATGCCTTCCTTCAATCTCAATCTCAGCTTCGTTCATGTTGATGTCAAGCGTTTTCTGTTTTGTGAAAATGCTTGGAACCGGCTTCACCGCGACACGGAATTTTATTTCGTCCCCCCTTGAGATTCCACCAAGAATGCCGCCTGCGTTGTTTGTCAAAAAAATGGGGATGGAGTCTGGGCCGCACCTCATCTGGTCGTTGTTGTCCGCTCCTGTCGAATCCGCGCAATCAAAACCGTTACCGAATTCAATTCCCTTGACGGCTCCAATCGAAAGCATTGCCTGTGCAATAAGGGCATCCATTTTGTCAAATACAGGCTCACCAAGTCCTGCAGGCACTCCGCTTATGACACATTCGACTATGCCGCCCGCAGAGTTTCCCTGTTTCCGAAGCTCCTCAATTTTTTCCTGCATCTTGATTGCGGCACTCCTGTCCGGGGCTCTCATCGTGTTGTTTTCGATTTCGTCAAAATCAACGGACTCTATTTCAATTCCCGCGGCCCTTTTTGTGTACGCCCGCACGCTGATTCCGTTTTTTTTCAAAAATAACTGGGCTATGGCTCCCGCTGCCACACGTGCAGAAGTCTCCCGTCCGCTTGAACGACCGCCGCCCCTGTAGTCCCTCGCTCCGTATTTCATTTGGTAGCTGTAGTCTGCATGCCCTGGTCGGAAAAGATTCATTATATTGCTGTAGTCCTTTGACTTTTGGCTTGTGTTCCGAATCATTATGGCAATGGGTGTGCCGGTGGATTTTCCCTCGAAGATTCCGCTCAGGATTTCCGCTCTGTCCGCTTCGCTCCTTGATGTCACTGCCGCGTTGAAAATCTCTTTTCCGGATGAATCTTTTTGCTTTGCACCCGGTTTTCTCCTGTCCATCTGCTTTTGTATGAAATCAGCGTCGATTTCTATTCCTGCGGGACATCCGTCAACAATGCAGCCCAGTGCCTCGCCATGGCTTTCTCCGAATGTCGTCACCCTGAATAAAGTGCCGAAAGTGTTTCCTGACATAATATCTCCTGTTTCAATTCTATCTGACTTTGTTCACTAACTCAATACGGCTGTGGACATTCATTTTTTTGAAAATCTTTTTGTTGTGCGTAGTGACGGTTCCAAGCGATATGTTCAGTTTTTCGGCAATCTCCTTGTCGGTGAGTCCCTCGGAAATCAGCATGGCAATCTGTTTTTCGCGTGATGAAAGTTCGTTCTGCGCAAAAACGGCGGACTGGGAGCTTGTGAGTGAAAGATTCTCCTTGTCCGTATTCTGGTCCATCGGGGTTTTTTGTGGCGAAATCAGCGGTCCCTCTCCCATGAGCACCTTGTTCACCTGTTCGACAACTGAGCGGCGGATTTTGTGTGACATTGAGTAAATCGAGTAGATTGCGCGGAGTATGCGTTTCATTGTGAATGGCGCGATTATGCAGTCCGTGGCTCCAAGTGCCATCAGGTTGTCGATTTTGTCCGAATCCGACGGCGGAAGAATGAACACAAAGGGTATGTCTCTAAGGTATGGCTCGCTGTTGCATTTTCTGAAAAATTCCATGCCGCTTACCGTTGGCAAAATGTAGTCGCTTATGATTATGTCCGGGAGCCTGTTCCCGAGTGCGTGCGCGGTCTGGAGCATCTTGAAGGCCTGGTCGCCCGAATCCACGGTGTAGAGATGGCAGTGGCTGTTGAGAAAATCTTCTGTGAGTTTTCTGGAAAGGTCGTCGGCTATGGCGAAAAGAATTGACGGAGCCTTGCCCTCTATTGAAAGGAGTGCGTCGAGAGGCTTTGGCACAACCTTTGCGTCCTTTTTGTACTCGCTGATTAGGCTCATCCCCTTGTCCGACACTTCACCCGAGACTACATTCAGCCTGAACGAAAACAGGTAGCCCGTTCCAATGTCCTCAACAACAAAGCGGCTTCCGTAACATTCCAGGACTTTTTGCAACAGGGAGAATCCAAGAAAATCGTCCTGACCGAAATTTTCAAGGACCTTTTTTGTCATAATGTGCAGCTCGGAATCTGTCGTGGTCTTAATCTGGAAGTCTAGATTTTCGCCTTCAAGTTTCAGTGTGACGGCAAGTTTGGAGCTTTCCACGCACAGCTTCGTTGTGTTAATCAGCATGCTGGAGAAAAAAAACTTCAGCACTTCCCGGTTGATTAGTATGCTCTTGTTTTCGAGGCCGTCCATTTTTGCCTTTATGGAAATGTTTTTTCTCTGCGCCATGCTTCCGAAAAAGTTCACGCAGCTGGCGAGTAGCTCTCCCGGTGTAACAGCCTGTGCGTCCGCAGGTACTCCTGAGTCCACGATTGATTCCATGGCAAGAAGGTTCAGCCCCTGGTCCAGCGACATAATCATGAAGGAGCTTGATTTTTCGTCCTTTTCCCTGTACCCGTTTTCGCTTTTCTGCATAAGAATCATGTTGCGGGTTGAGTTCTGGGATGTAATAAGGATTTTGTCCACCTTGCGCCTGAGTTCCAGCCTCTCCCGTATGATGGAGTTTTCTTCGTCCTTCTCCCGCAGTTTTTGGTCCATTGCCGCAATCTTGTCCTTGTAGCGTCTTCCGCTTATGGTCAGCGCGGGGATTGTCATAAAGAAGAAAATGATGTTCTCCGGCATAAAGAATTTCAGGTCGGCGATTTTCAGGGAGTGTCCGCCCATCACACCGATAAAATCAACCAGACGCATCAGCATGTACGCGGATATTGCCAGAACCCATGCATCAAGTATTGTGTAGGATGCCCCACGGCCAGAGCGTAGATTTTTTGCCCACATTATAATCAGTGTGACGTAGCAGACAAGGGTTCCCATGTTCACGGCGATGAAAATCAGCTTGGGACTTTCCCCCGCGAAAACTATTGCGAACATGAGGCAGATTGTGGCAAGGTTTGCGAAAAACAGTGCGGGATATTTTTTCGGTCTCTTGCAGTCGTTGATTATGTAGACAAAAATCAGGGTGCTGGTGAAAGCGTTCGCTATGTTGATGAAATATTCCGGTATGAAAAGGTTTGCCCCGTTTCTGATTATGTTCAGGTTGCTCGAAGGCTCCAGTCCCCGCAGGCAGATTGTCACAAGATAAAGCGCGCCTGTGATTGTGCCTATAATTATGTACAGTTTGTCTTTTATGAAGATTCCGAGAAACAGAATCAAAAGGAAGAGTGCGACCGAAAGCGCGATAAAAAATGCGTTGAAAAGGATTATGAACCTTTCCTCATGGTCGAATGTGCTTGACGGAAACATTTTTAGCGAAACCGCGCTGCCATTGTATGAAATCATCCTGATTCTTACCGTGTGGATTTCCTCTTTTGGAAAGGCGGTCTCGTCAATCAGTATGCTTGGAATCCATGTCGCGTAGGTAATCTGGCTGCGGTCAAGGTTGGAGCCTGTCCTTCCCATTAAAACCCATTTTCCCTCGTCGGGACTGTACCTGAATGCATCCGCGTAGTTGAAGCGTTTTAGTCCGAACCCAAGGTTGTAGTATTGTCCGTTGTCCGCCTGCGTGTCCGGGAATTCCACGTTGATCCACAGGACCCCCTTGTAGAATCCGGGATGGAAATCCTGTTTTGCGTCGGTGAAGTCATCCAGATTCAGGTCCGCGCAATCTATGGTCGCCTCCGGGTCGTTGAAATACTTGATTGTGAGCGGAATCTCCTTGTCCTTCGGCGGCTTGGTCTCCTCAAAATCAAGCTGGTTCTCGAAATCCGTGATGTAGATTCCCTCCGGAAATGCTGTCGAAAAGCATCTTGCAAGGCTCAGAACTGCCATTGCCAATAGGATAAGCCTCTTTTTGCTCATGCGCTGTGTCGGGCGAAAATACTTTTGAAAATCCATAACTAAAGTATAACCCAGGTTTTGAAAAAAAACAAAAGAAATATACCATGTTTTTAGTATGAATATACCATGAATTAGGTACAATATGAACGTTGCGCGATAGGGGATGCTCGTCTATATTTGGACACAGGATTGGAGAAGATAAATATATATTTGCTGCCTGCTTTTGCGGGTGGTTGTCGTGTCTGCTCCGGTGGAACTAATCCTGCCGCCATAATGACAGACATGATGTTAAAACGTCTGGGCTTGGGAAGCGAAAAATCTTCCGCTGGTTTGGACGTTTTTTTTATTTTTACACTTTCATTGATTATTTTCTATAAATATGCAATACTCTCAGCCATAGACTTATTTTTTAGGAGACTCATTTAGGAGGTCCACTATGAGAAAGCTTCAAGGCTCTTTGACGGCTATGATTACGCCAATGCTGGCTGACGGATCCGTTGACTATGAAGGGTTCAGAAAGAATGTCATTTTCCAGCTGGAGCAGGGAATTGACGGGCTTCTGCCTCTGGGAACAAGCGGAGAGACACCGACTTTGACAGAGGACGAGGAAGAAAAACTCCTTGACATCGCAATCCCTCTGGTCAGGGAATTCAATAAGAAAAACAATAAGGACGTGAAACTTGTAATCGGAGCGGGAAGCAACAACACTGCCGATGCGGTCCGCTATGTCCAGCGCGCAAAAGATAAAGGCGGCGACTATGCTCTGGTCGTTACTCCATACTACAACAAGCCGAGCGACGAGGGAATCTTCCGCCACTTTGAGGCTGTCTCCAAGGTCGGCATCCCTATAATCGTGTACAACATCCAGGGACGCACGGGAAAGAATATTTCGACTGCGGTTCTTGAAAGAATTGCCGATTTGCCGAACATTGCGGGCGTAAAGGAAGCGAGCGGAAACATCAACCAGATGATGGAAGTGATTGAGAAGGTCGTCTCAAAGCATCCTGATTTTTCAGTTATGAGCGGTGACGATGGACTTACCCTTCCGTTGATTGCAGCCGGCGGCGACGGTGTTATCTCCGTTGTAACAAATTTGATACCATCCCTTATGACGGAGCTTGTGCATGACTGTCTGGACGGAAAATTTGACGAGGCAAGGAAAATCCATTACCGCCTTCAGCCGTTCTTCCGTGCTGCGTTTGTCGATGGAAATCCGTCATGCATAAAGTATGCCATGAATGTGAAGGGAATCCCTGCCGGAGCATTGCGTCTTCCGTTGGTTGAACCGCATGACGGAGCAAAGAAAATCATCGAGGAAGCGATAAAGTCCTGCGGGCTTTAATTGGAGGTGCGATATGAGTGAAAAAATCAAAGTCGGAGTTTTGGGTGCTACCGGTATGGTGGGCCAGCGTTATATAAAGCTGTTGGAAAATCATCCGTGGTTTGAAGTGACTTATGTTGCCGCATCTCCACGTTCAGCAGGAAAACTTTACAAGGATGCCGTGTCATCCCGCTGGCTGATTGGAGCGGACATTCCTTCTGCGGTTGCAAATCTTACGGTTCAGGATGCGAACGACGCGAAACTTGCAATCGGAAAATGCAAATTTGTTTTCTCCGCGCTTGAAATGGGAAAGGACGAAATCAAAGCCCTGGAAGAAGCCTATGCTGCCGAGGGAATCCCTGTCGTCTCAAATGCGAGCGCGAACCGCTGGACAGAGGATGTTCCGATGCTGGTTCCGGAAATCAACTACAGCCATCTGGACATAATCAAAAAGCAGCAGGAGCACCACGGCTGGGACAAGGGCTTCATCGCCGTAAAACCGAACTGCTCTCTCCAGACCTACATGATGCCGCTCCACGCGTTGATTCAGGCGGGCTATCCTGTAAAAAGGATGATAGTCACCACATTGCAGGCAACAAGCGGAGCAGGTTATCCGGGCGTTCCAAGCTACGACATGATTGACAACATCGTTCCGTACATCGGCGGTGAAGAGGAAAAGACTGAAAAGGAGTGCCTCAAGATTTTGGGAAAGGTTTCCGGCGACAAGATTGAAAACGCCGCTCTCCCGCTTGTAAGCTCAACTTGCACCCGCGTTCCTGTAATCGACGGACACACCGCATGTGTTTCCCTTGAATTCGATTTGCCAGAGGACAAAAAGCCGAGCCTTGAAGAAATCGAAAAGGTCTGGACTTCATATAAATCAGTGCCGCAGGAACTCAATCTTCCTTCAGCCCCTGAGCATCCGATTGTCGTCCGCCATGAGGAAAACAGACCTCAGCCAAGACGCGACCGTGAGACCGAAAAGGGCATGGCATGCGTAATCGGAAGACTCCGCAAGTGCAACGTGTTCGATGTAAAGTTCGTAGCCCTGAGCCACAACACAAAACGCGGAGCCGCACTCGGTGGAATCCTGAACGCAGAGCTTTTGAAATCAAAGGGATTCTTTGACAAGCTGTAAGTTTTAGGACTTCGGGTTTATAAAAATCCACATGCATAAAACAAAGACTTCATCCATGGTTTTCCGCCGCGGGTGAAGTCTTTGTTTTATCGGTTTGAACATTGCAATCTTTTGAAATTACAAAAAGCCGAAAAAAAATATTACAATACGCCGAAAAATTTCTTTACAAAACGCCGAAAAAAATGATAATGGATGTATGACCGAATATCGAAACCGTATTGTGGATGCGATTCTGCATGATAAACTCGAAGCCAAGGGTGCTGTCCTTATTGAGGGTGCGAAATGGTGCGGAAAAACTACAACAGCGGCACAGCAGTCCAGAAGCATTCTGCACATGGACAATCCTGCTGAAAAAAATCAGAATCTGAGCCTTGCAAGGTTGAATCCGCAGAGGCTTTTGAAAGGGGAAACTCCGCGTCTCATTGATGAATGGCAGACTGCTCCCGCGCTCTGTGATACAATCAGATATGAAGTGGCCCAGCGTTCCGAGATGGGGCAGTTCATTCTTACCGGTTCTGCCGTTCCTCCTGACACAAAAGAGATAACCCATTCAGGTACGGGACGTTTTTCGTGGCTCTTGATGCGGCCAATGTCCTTGTTTGAGTCCGGCGATTCATCGGGGGAAGTGAGCCTTGGCGAGTTGTTCAAGGGCAATCTGGATGTCGATGGCGAAAATCAGAATGATATAGAAAAGCTCGCTTTTTTGATTTGCCGCGGAGGTTGGCCCGGGGCCATTGATTTGAATGAAAAACCTGCATTGCGTCAAGCTTTTGATTATTACGAGGGTGTCGTAAGGTCGGATATAAACAGGTCGGACGGAAATGCTAAAAACGAGGAGCGCGTCAGACGGATTATGAGGTCCTTTGCAAGAAATCAGGGCAGCCAGACTACGGCAACGGTTATTGCGAAAGACGTTCTTGCCAACGATGCTTCAAGCGTAAACGAAGATACAGTCCGCACGTATATTGAAGCTTTGAAAAAAATATTTGTGGTTGAAGATATGGCTGCGTGGAATCCAAATCTCCGTTCAAAATCTGCAATCAGAACTTCCGACACTCGGTACTATGTTGACCCTTCTGTCGCTGTTGCAAGTCTCGGCGTCGGACCGGAAGATTTGCTGAATGATTTGAACACCTGCGGGCTTTTTTTTGAAACCTTGTGTGTGCGAGACCTGCGTGTGTTTGCGGAAAGCCTTGACGGTTCTGTATATCATTACAGGGACAATACCGGGCTTGAATGTGACGCTGTCGTTCATCTTAGAAATGGAAAATATGGTCTGATAGAAATCAAGCTTGGAGGCGACGGTCTGATAGAAGAGGGTGCGGAAAATCTGAAAAGGCTTTCTTCAAAAATAGATATCTCAAAAATGAAGTCCCCTTCTTTTCTGATGGTTTTGACCGGCGTTGGACATTATGCATACAAAAGGGAAGATGGAGTTCTTGTCGTACCGATTGGCTGTCTGAGAAATTAGGACTATGGTTTTGCAAAATCTGCCCTATTGCGTGTTTTTCTGGAAGAATATTTGGATGTATGATATGAGTAGTGTTGGGGTGCTTATGTCTGAATTAGCTTTTGCGGAATTGCAGTCACAGATTGAAATGTTGCCGTATTACCAGATGCTTATACTCCAAAACAAAATAAACCGCCTTGTTGAAAAAGAAAAGGAAAAAAAGTCTGAAGAATTTGTTGCGGAGGGACTTGCATGGCTTGATGGGATTGCTGGAACCGTTCATAGGGAGATAGACTTTAAAAAAGAACGTGAAGCGTGGCGTGATTAAAAATTTTGATATTTTGATTGATTCAAACATCATTCTTGATGTCGTCCAGGAACGCGAGCCATTCTGCTCAAATGCTAAAAAGATACTTTCCCTTTGCATTGCAAAAAATATAAATGGTTTTGTAACGGCCCATTCCTTATGCGATATTTTTTATATCCTCCGAAAGGACAAAACGCTAGAGGAAAGGCTTTTGATGATTGCAAATCTTTGTAAATATGTTACGGTGATTTCGGAAAAACAGGATGATTTTGAGGTTGTTTCCAAAAATCCAGAAACAAAGGATTTGGAAGATTCTTTGCAAATGGTGTGCGCTGAAAATGCCTGTCTTGATTATATAGTTACCCGAAATATAAAGGATTTTATCCGACTGCACTACCTTATGAGAACACCATACCGTGCCACAAGGTGGCGTATTGCTCTGCGGCGGGGTTGGTGATTCACTCAAAAATTCCTGCCCGACCCTGTCATAAATTCTGTGTAAATGGCAGGGCTTAATTAAATCCGGGAACACGCCCGTCAAATAATATTGCAAACTGATTAACTGCCAGTCCCCAGTC
>JAEEGL011138297.1_pt1 | contig 19803 bp, 18 predicted proteins | sample 9134231 | NCBI WGS metagenome assembly JAEEGL01 (sample SAMN16246548, study PRJNA631951) | gut metagenome | biome: gut microbiome; feature: rumen; material: fiber-attached | host: Bos | place: Iran: Karaj | collected 2018-10 | reverse complement strand
TTTAGATGTTTCTGGTTCAAATGTTAGAGCTGCATCATTTAATTTTAATTTGTTTAGTGCTTCTCTTAAATCTTCAAAGCGATTAGAATCTATTGGATAGATTCCACAATATACCGTTGGTTTCATTGGCTTATATCCGGGAAGTTTTTCTTCTGCAGGATTATCTTCTAATGTAATTGTATCTCCTACATGAACATCACTAATACTTTTAATAGATGCATATAAATAACCAACTTCTCCTGCTGATAAGCTTTTTACTTCTTTTTCTTTTGGAGTATTTACAGCTAGTCCTACAACATCATATACGGCTCCTGTTTCCATCATTTTAATGATATCTCCAACGTGTACTTCTCCATCTACTAGACGAATGGAGGTAATCACTCCTCGATAAGAATCAAATAAACTATCAAAGATTAATGCTTTTAGAGGAGCATTTTTATTTCCTTTTGGAGATGGAATTATTTCTATTATTTTTTCTAATAATTCTTTTACTCCTTGACCAGTTTTCGCACTGGTTAATACAATATCTTCCTTATCAAAACCAATATTTTCTAATTCTTTGATTACCTTTTCTGGATCAGCACTAGGTAGATCTATTTTATTAATAACTGGTATAATTGTTAGATGATTATCTAATGCTAAATAAAGATTTGCTAAAGTCTGAGCTTCTACTCCTTGAGAAGCATCCACTACTAAAATAGCTCCTTCACAAGCCGCTAAGCTACGAGATACTTCATAAGAGAAATCTACGTGTCCTGGAGTATCAATTAGATTTAATTGATAATTATTGTACGTTAATTGAACAGCATTTAATTTAATTGTGATTCCTCTTTCTCTCTCTAAATCCATTGAATCTAACATTTGATCTTTTAATTCTCTTTTATCAATCGCACCTGTTAATTCTAGAATACGATCGGCTAAGGTACTTTTTCCATGATCAATATGAGCAATAATACAAAAATTACGAATGTTTTCTTGTTTCATAAGTACCTCCTTAAAACTAATAATATTATATCATTTTCTCTTGTTTTATAAAAGAAAAGAGTATTTCTACTCTTTATTTTCTTCTACTACTGGAATTGATGTTTCAATTGTACTACTATCAAAATATAGCATATTATTGAATAATCCAAAATGATATTTAATGGTTGCTGCTTTATCTTTATAATTCTTAATATCAATTGGATTTGCTTTTAACATTTCTTCTGTTTGATTTAATTTTGTTTCAATTAATTGTGTTTGAGCATAATCTTTATATAAGTATATTGTATAAGAATCATCTTTCTTTTCAACTCTAGTATAGATTATTTTTTCTTCTAGGCGATATGTTCCATCTACTTCTTTATAAGCTGCTACTAAATCTGCATAGAATGGTTTTACTAATTCTTTATCTTCTTTTGGTAATTGTTGTCCATCAAAGATTGTATCTAATCCACCATTTGAAGTATTTGGAGTCATAATACCAACATTTTGACCATTAATACTAAATGAGAATGGATAAGTTAATGTAGCATTATTTGTGTATGATACATTTCCACCAAAGAAACGTTGCATGTAATTTCTAATCTTTACATCTGAAATATTATAAATCTTCTTTTGTGTTTTTTCATCTACTTTTCCTGTTGGTTCAAAATCTTCTACTTGAGCAAATTGTAAAGCATAATAGAATTTTTCTTGATTTGAGAAAGAATCTAATGTTACTTTTGGCTCTTTTACAAATTTATCATTTCTTTCTCCTAATGTACCATAAGTTACATAGTCATATAATATTTCTACATTTTCTTCTGTTAAACTTAATGGAGTCTCCACAATAGGATCTTCCTTAGGAGCATCTTTCTTTCCAAATATAGCATTTGTAATAAAGAATACTGTTAATCCACATATTAATGAGATTACAACAATAATAATAATTGGAATCACATTCGTATTTTTCTTTTCATTTTCTCCAGATGTTTCTTCTATTTCATCACCGATTTTAAAATCGTCATTCATTTTAACACCTCTATTCTTTTTCATTGTATCAAATAATTAAGAATAAGAAAATAGTTTTTCTATTTTCTAATCTTTTTTTGGCATCATTTTGACAATACTAGTATTTTGAAAATCAATTTTACTTACTAATTCTTTTAATGTTTTAAATTTCATTTTTCTTATAAAATCAATCTTATTCGATATAATTTCATGATATTTTATAATATCTTCAAAACAATTATTTACAGTAGCATCTATATTATCAATCATTCTAACTTCGTTTGCTATCCATACTTTTTGAATTCTTTCAAAATCCTTTTCTAAAAGATTTAATTCTTTTAATTCCTTTTTAATTTCTTTTTCTAATAACTCAGGATTTTGTGTTGTTGCACTGATATATAGAGTTCTAAAGTCTTCGATAGATTCCCACTCTACTGACATACTGCTCACTAATTTATCTTGTCTTACTCTCTCTCTAAACTCTGAAGAAGAACCAAATAGAATGGTTGTTAACATGTTTAAATAACAATCTAATTCAAAATCTTTTAGAGATAATTTCTTGGTTGGTACTTTTAATCCAAAAGCAAGTTTTGGTATTTCAATAGATGCTTTCATTACATCTTCTTTTTCATTTACTTTTTCTGGTTCTACTACTTTCTTTACTTTTGGTAATTCTACTTCTTTTTTGTATCCTAATTCTTCTTGAATGATTTTCATTGCTTCTTCTTTATGAAAGGATCCAACAATTAAAATAAACATATTATTTGGTACGTAGAAATTGTTATAACAATCATATAAATCTTCTTTTGTAATCTTTTCAATTTCTTCTACAGTACCTGCTATATCAATTCTTCTTGGATGATTCTTATAAAGACATTCTCTTAGTCTCATTTCTAATGCAAAATCAGGAATATCATTATACATTTTTATTTCTTCTGCAATAATCCCTTTTTCTTTTTTAACATTATGATCTGTATAATATGGACTATTTACAAAACTTAATAGATATCTTAAATTCTTATGAAAATCTTTTGTTCCATAACAGATATATTGTGTATTATCAAAAGAAGTTGATGCATTGGAATCTGTTCCACTTTCTGAAAAGAATGCAAATGGATCTTCTCCGGATTCTTGTTCAAACATTTTATGCTCTAAGAAATGAGCAATTCCTAAAGGTGGTGTAATCTTTTTCTTTTTACTATCTGTAAACTCTAATACATCACTTCCAAAACGTGTTGCATAACTAATAAAATAATTCTTTTTGTTTTCATAAGGAAGCATATAGACTTCTAAACCATTATCAAGGGTTTCTGTATAAAGATCCATATCTAATCCTTTTAGACTAATCTTCTTCATTCTTTACCCCCTCTAATAAGAATACTGTATCTATATTAATTTTCTTAAATACTTTTACAATCTCACTCTTCTTAATTGTTTTAATTATTTCCATTCTCTTTTCTGGAGAATCTAGACCTAATATTTCTTCTGATAAAGCTTCTCCAATCATACGATTATCACTTTCTTCTAATTCTTCTAATGCTGTATGATAGATTTCTTTTGCTTTTTCTATTTCTTTTTCTGTAAAATGTCCTTTTTTACATTCATTTAAATTCTTCGTAATTAACTCTACTGTTTTCTTATAATTATTTCTATCAATTCCAGCTGTAATTACTAATAAATTATCTAATTTACTAACAAAAGAATGAATGGTATAACAAAGAGAATTTCTTTCTCTAACATCTTGGAATAATTTTGATTCAGGACTTCCTCCTAAAATTAAATTTGCTAAAGACAAAGCATAATCTCTTTCTTTTGGTTTTAATTTTCCTATTGGACAAGCAATTGCTAATTTAGATTGAGAATTATCAATTGCTTCTTTTGAAGAATATCTTCTATTTCTAACTCTTTTATTTTTTAAGAAATATGGAGCTTTTCTTTTCTTAATCTTTTTAAATTTAAAATACTTTTTAATAAGAGATAGCAGTTCTTTTCTATCAAAATTTCCAACAACAAAGATATCTACATAATCATTATCAATCATCTTACAATAACTTTCATATAAATTCTTTTCATTGATTTTTTCTAAATCTTCTAAATATCCAATCATTCTTAAAGATACTGGACTTTCTTTATCATAGGTTTCTCCTAGACGAATTAAACTATAATTCGTTGCATCTTCTTTGATAGAACTTAAGGATACTACGGTATTATATTTTGCTAAATCTAATTTTTCTTTTTGAAAGGCTTTTTCTTTTACATCTGGAGAAAATATAATTTCACGAAGAAAATCTAATGACTTTTCAAAATTATTCTCTTCTGTATAAGAGTCATTTAATACTTGTAGATTGATACTTGTTACAATGTAGTTTCCTAAACGACTATTATTCATAGAGATATCTGCAGAATATAGTTCTTCTGCTTGAATGGTCATTTCTCTTCTTGTTTCATATTTCTCTGAAGATTGTAATAAAACATCGGTTAATAAGACTCTTTTCGTTATTTCTTCTTTTTTAATTGGAGTATGAAATACGACTCTTACTGTTATCGTTTTTAATTTATCTGTTTCAATTAAATGAAGATCAAAAGAACCTAAATCTTTTTTTGTATATTTCATTTGTTCACCTCTTGTTTCTTATGCCTTTTTATTCTTTTTATTCTACAACCGATTCTAATGCTAAGGTAATCATTTCATTTAGGGAGTTTTGTCTATCTTCACTCGTTAAACTTCTATTATCAAATAAAGAATCTACTACTGTTAATAAACTGGTAGCTTCTCTTCCTAAACGTCTAGCAATATAGAAAAGTGCAAATGCTTCCATTTCTACTGCTAGAAAATCAAATTCTTTTGGAAAGTTACTTCTAAATAATTCTTTATCATCACAATAAACATCAAATACATCACTAGTAATGGTATCTCCTACTTTTAAAGAAATATTCTTTTCCTGTGCTTTTCTTTCTATTTGATTATTTAAAGTAATGGTTGATTCCATATAATCGTCTTCTCCACCATCTAATAATTTATTAAAATAGGTTTTACTATAAGCACCTTTTGATAAGACAATATCTAGTATTTTAATATCTTTATGAAAAGATCCACAAGTACCAATTCTTATGATTTTTTCTACATTATAAAATTTATATAATTCATAAGAATAAATACCTATACTTGGAATTCCCATACCAGATGGAAATACTGTTACTCTTGTTCCTTTATATGTCCCAGTATATGCCCACATATTTCTAACACTATTTACTTGTTTCACATCTTGTAGAAAATTATCTGCAATATATTTTGCACGTAGAGGATCTCCTGGCATTAATACGATAGGAGCAATATCTTCTAATTTACTCTCTATATGAGGAGTAGCCATAATCATACCTTCTTTCCTATTTCATTATAACAATTTCAAGTAGTTCTTTCAATAAAAAAAGCACTTAGTCTTTCGATTTAAGTGCAATCTATTAAAGGAAGAATTTATTTACTCTCTTTTAATAATCATATTCATTTTCGTAATAATGAGTAAGGTCTTCATGAAAGCCACCATCACGATAACGATAAACATTTCCATACATTTCATATCCATTTGGAATATTTAATATTCTTGTTGCATATTCTCTAGGGTTTCTTACTGTATCTTTTGAAGAATATAGATAATACCATTCATTTTCTACTTTTACAAAGACTACTTCAAATTCTCCTGTTGCGAGATAACTACCTCTACATTTTGCATCATCACATGCCATTATTTCTAAGTGATAAGATCTATAATCCTCTAAATTATCTATTTTAATATCTTCTCCTGTTGGTAATTCATTTGGATTGGTAATTGGTTTTAATAGAGTCTTATGAATTGCATCTTTGATATCTTGATGATGTGGAGGATATGTTTCAGAATCATATAATTCATACGTGTTATAGTATAGAATCTTATTTCTAAATCTTCGAATAAAAGCTTCTAGTCCTTGTTCTTCTTCTACTAATTGTTCATATAGATTTGTTCCATAAGTATAGTCATATGATAATTTATCATAGCTTTCATAATCTTTTTGATCTAAAAGAATAATTAAATTCATCATTTGTTCTTCTGATAATTGTGCTGCAATACCATCTTCGTTTACTTTTTCAGTAATACTTGTTGTACTTTGTAGAGCAGTAAACTCTTCTACTACTTTTGCATTATCACCTCTTGCGATAATATTGGCTGTTGCTCCTACAATAATCGTTAACGTTAATACAATTCCATAGATATGAGTTCTAATAAATTCTTCTATTAAAAAGAATAATTTATCTTTTGCAAACCCAGTTAAATCACCTTTTACAAGTTTTACAAAATACTGTTCTAATTCATTTAACTCTTTTCCACATTCCTTACAAGTAACGTTTTTCTCATCATTTATACTGTTACAGTGAATACAATGTATCTTTTTCATTATTCTACCTCCTTTTTTGGATATAGAATGACTTTATTTTTAGAATCCATTTTAATCTCACAATAATAAGGTTTTTCTTTTATAGATAAAATAATATTTTTATTATCATTATATTCTTTAGATGATAATTTATCCTTTTCCTTATTAAAACAATCAATACTAATCTTTTTTGGAGTTGTTGGAAAATATAAATTTAATGGTATTTCTTCTTTCTTTGTAATAATTAAATATTCATTTGAATTTTTCTTGTGTTCAATACTATAATCTTCACTCTTTAATATTTTCATAGTATTACCATTAATAAAGTATAAATAAAAACCTCCACCAATTGATAATAACAATGATAATACTCTGATATACCATTTATCTTTTAGAGTTCCTAGAGTTAAGAAATCTATTTTTTCTTTTGAACGATATATTTTTGCAAAAACATTTTTCTTTATTCCTGTTTCTTTTTCTTTCTTGGTAAATTCATGTCCACAAGAAATACAATAAGTAGCTTGTGTTACATTTTTCTTTTTACATTTTGGACATCGCATCGTATACACCTCAATTATTATTTTATCATATAAAATAAGATTTTAATTATCAATTATTTCAATATAGACTAAAGTTACTTGATGTCAAACAAAAAAACATCTCTATTGAGATGTTTTATTCTTCTTCTTTTGATGATTCACTATATTGAACTAATACTTCTCTAGGTTTTGAATTACCTGTTGCTGGTCCTATGATACCATTTTCTTCTAATTCATCAATCATAGTAGCAGCTTTATTATAACCAATCTTGAATTTTCTTTGTAATAGAGAAGCAGATGCTTTTTGTTGTTTTACTACAAAGTCAACGATTTGATCATATAATTCATCATCACTTCCACCAGCTTTTACTTCTCCGCCTTCTTCTGTTTCTTTTTCTTCTTTTGTTTCTTCTAATTTCATAAAGTCATCTACATAAGAAGCTTCTTGTTGTTTCTTAGTGAAGTTAATTAATCTTTCAATTTCTTCATCGGTAATGAAAGATCCTTGAATACGAGTTGGTGAATTTTGTCCTATTGGTAAAAATAACATATCTCCTTTACCTAATAGTTTTTCTGCCCCTATTTGATCTAGGATTGTTCTTGAATCAATTCCTGATCCTACGGCGAATGCAATACGAGATGGGATATTTGCTTTAATAAGACCTGTAATAACTTCTGTGGATGGTCTTTGAGTTGCAACTATCAAATGGATACCAGCAGCTCTTGCTTTTTGTGTAATACGTAGAATAGAATCTTCTACTTCTTTTGCAGCTACCATCATTAAGTCTGATAACTCATCAATAATAATGACAATAAATGGCATTTTCTCTAATTTTTCATCTGGATGAGATTTATTCCATTTTTCTACATATTCATTATAGCCTTCTATTTTCTTTGTACCTGTTGCAGCAAAGCGATGATATCTTGTTTCCATTTCATTTACCATTTTTTGTAATAAAATAGCTGCTTGTTTTGGATCATTTACAACTGGACACATTAAATGTGGAATTCCATTATAGCAAGATAATTCAACTACCTTTGGGTCAACCATTGCTAATTTTACTTCATCTGGTTTTGCTCTCATAAGAATGGAACAAATAACTCCATTTACACAAACGGATTTACCAGAACCAGTAGTACCAGCGATTAGTAAGTGTGGCATTTTATTAATTTCACATACTCCAATGTCTCCCATAATACTTTTTCCTAATGGGACCATTAATTTCTTATCAAAGTTTTGAACCATTGTTTTACTTGCCATGATTTCATAGAAACTAACAAATGCTGGTTGATCATTTGCAAACTCAATTCCTACAGTATTCTTTCCTGGAATTGGTGCTTCAATACGTACATCTTTCTTAGATAAAGCTAGTGCTATTTCTCTATTTAATGTCGTAATTTTATTTACTCTTGTACCAGCTGCTATTTCTAATTCATATTGAGCAACAGTTGGTCCTATATGAACTTCTACTACTTTGGCCATTACTCCAAAGCTCTTTAATACGTTTTCTAGTTTTTCAATATTTGCTTCTACAGCAGCATTATCTGTACTTGTATTACGATTTTTAGGTTTATTTAAAATATCTAATGGTGGTAACTTATAACTTGGATTAATTGGCACTTGAGGAGTTTGATTAGGTGTTTCTTCTTTTGTCTCAACTAGATCTTTTTTCTTTAAGTCATCGATACTAGTAATACTAATTTTAGGTTTTTCTTCTTCCTCTTCATTTCCATTACTAATTTTAACTTTCTTTTGTTCTGTTTCTTCTTCATCCTCTACTTCTTTATTATAATTATCTTTTACATATTCTACTTTTTCTTTTAAGAAATCAACAATAGAGAAACCAGTAAACATACAAAGTCCTAATACTGCAAAAGTAATCGTTACTATTTGCATTCCTAGGTATGAGAATAATTTCGAGAAAAGAATAGCAAATACTCCTCCAATTAATCCTCCTCCTACAGATACTTCTCCAATTGTTCCAGATGCCATCATATTTTTTAGAGCTTCACTTAGAGAATCCATTGTTTCTTTAAAGATTACACTACTATTGCCATCATATTGAGAAATAATCTCCCAATGAAGGAATGTTAAAACTCCAATTACAAATAAATAGAAACCAAACATCTTTGTTGAAAAGAATTCTGGCCATTCTCTTTTATAAAATGCAAGTATTCCAACAATAAATAATAGAATTAAAGATGCTATATAAACTTTTCCTGTGAAAAAGATTCCAATAGCAGCAATTCCTTTTCCAACTGGTCCTAATTTACCGAGACCTAAAACAGCAGCAATTACGATTAATACTGCATATAAATCTATTGGAATAACTAAAGCTTCTTTTTTCGAACGTTTTTTTCTACGTCTTCTTGCCATATTATCACCTATTTTCCTAATAACATTATACTACAAAAATGTCTATTTTCACTACTTTTCCTTAAAGTTTACAATGTAAGAGTAAAATAAAAAAGAGCTTATGCTCTTTTCTTTTTTCTAGTTTTTTTCAACATTAATAGTATTCCTATTATGGTACTAACTATTCCACTTAATATAATTAAAAACATAATGTAATCTGCTGTATCACTTGATACTCTTTCTGGATGATTTTGATCATAATAAATGGTAATGGTATCTCCTCTTCGAAACATAACCGAATGATAATTAATTTCACTGGACATATCTTCTCCATTCACATTATACTCTATTGCGGCTACACGATGAGTAGAATCAAAATTTGCTTCAAATCCTTTTACCTCTAAGACTTCTGCAGTTGTATAAACTCTATCTTGATAACTAACAAAGTCTCTATTATAACGAATCAATCCATACGTAATAAGAAATAATCCTAATACCAATAATAGAATTGAAATTATTTTTCTCCCCAATTTATTCATTCGATACTACGCTCTTGATACGTATTTACCATCTGCTGAAGAAACAATAATAGTTTCTCCTTCTTCGATAAATAGTGGTACTCTAACCATTAAACCTGTTTCACAAGTAGCATCTTTTAAAGCGTTTGTTGTAGTATTTCCTTTTACAGCTGGCTCTGTGTGAGTAATTACTAATTCAATCTTATCTGGTAAATCGATACCTAAGATTTCTCCTTCAAAACTTGTAATATATACTTCTAAGTTTTCTTTTAAAAGTTTAGCTTGATCTCCAATTTTTGATGCAGGAATTTCTAATTGCTCATAAGTATCCATATTCATGAAATAATAAATATCATTCATGTTATATAGATATTGCATTTGTTGTTTTTCAATACGAGCAGTAGCTACTTTAACTCCGGCATTAAATGTTTGTTCAAAAATAGCTCCTGTTCTTAAGTTCTTTAATTTTGCTTTAACAATTGCTGCTCCTTTTCCAGGTTTTACATGTTGAGTATCCATTACTACGTAGATATTACCTTCATATTCGATTGTAATACCATTCTTTAAATCATTTGTACTAATCATTTTCTCACTCCTAAATTAAAAAATAAGATATTTCACTTATTTTATTTCTTTTCCTTATGTACAGTGTGTTTTCTGCATCTAGGACAGTATTTATTCATTTCTAGACGGTCTGTTGTATTTTTTACATTTTTTTCTTCTCTATAATTTTCTTCTTTACATTCACTACATACAAGAGTTTTGTATTGTCTATTTCCTACTTTAGCCATAATATTCCCTCCTTACACGTCTATCAGTATTATAACAGATTTTTCTTATTTTGCAAAAGATTTTTCACATTATTTATGAATTTGTGAAACCTCTTCTTCTACTTCTTCTTCTGAATCATTATTTTTGTATTCATATTTTGGATATTGATTCTCTTCTTTTGGTTTAATTAATACGATTCTTGGTAATTCTCCATATAATTGTTTGGATTCTACTTCACGTTTTACTTTCGCTTCATTACAAGATTGTAATGTTGCAATAATTAAGAAAGTACAAATAGAAGTAATCCAAATTCTAGATCCTTTTGGTTCTTCATTATTATTTTTATTATTCATATTATTTCCCCCTCAATATGTGCACATATTATACCATATTTTTCAAAATTAATCAATTCCATAGCGATTAAAATACTCTTGAGTGATTTCTCTCGTCATATAATAATTTACTAATGAAATATAATATTGAGATGGATTTGGTCTAGAAGAATCTGGAGATGTTATCATAAAACTTACTTTAGGGGCTTCTGCAGGAGCATAACCAATAAAGGAAGTAGAAATAGTTTCTGTATCAATTTTTCCATCATTATTGGTATCAATAAAGCTTTGAGAAGTACCTGTTTTTCCAGCAGGTCTTACTTCTGGTCTCATAAAGCCTACTCCGTATCCTCCAGGAGAATTCATAACAGCAAAGAATCCTTCTCTTACTCGTGCCATATATTCTGGTTTTGTATCAATTCTATTTAATACTTTTTTCTCTACTACTTCTTGTAATTCTCCAATCTCTTCTGTATCGCTGGAAGATCGTATTTCTTTTAAAAGATGAGGTCTTATTCTTTCTCCTCCATTAGCAATAGTTGAAATATATTGAGATAACTGCATAGGAGTATATGTTTCATATTGTCCCATTGCAAAATCTAATAGATTTCCTGCAGCTTTATCTTTAGAAGTATATCCACTACTTTCTACTGGTAAATCAATTTCTGTTTTTACTCCTAGTCCAAATGAATGATACATATTTCGATAGGTATCAAAAGCTTGCTGATTAAAGTTCATTTTCATGCCTCTTTGATATTCTTGTCCATTGACTCTAATTGCTATTTTAAACTGGTATACGTTTGATGAAAACATCAAAGCACCAATATCATCTAAGACTCCTAAATTATCAACAGAAGAGCATTTTTCTGCTACTCCAGCAACTTTAATACATTCATCTAACATTCTTTCTCCAATATGAACAGCTCCTGTATTATATCCTACTAACATAGAAGCTCCTTTTACAACAGATCCTGGAGTAATTGGTTGCGTTAAAATACTAATCGTATTATCTTTCATTTGTCCATTTTCTAGTTTTCTACCTACCATCGCATAAATCTCTCCAGTATTAGGATCTTGAATCACTACACTAGAGTGGTTGTAATACTCAGTATTTGGTTCTGATTTTGCTGCTTGAATATGAGCATCTAAGATTCTTTCAATTGCTTGTTGAAGTTCAATATCAATTGTTAATACAATATCTTGTCCTCTAGAACCTTCTTTAATTAGTTTTGTCTCATGAGAATTAACAACTTCATATATTGCTTTTTTTCCATGTAAATACTCTTCATATTCTTTTTCAATATAACTTAATCCTACTCTATCATTTAGGCTATAACCTTTTTCTAAATAATAATCTTTTTCTTCTGCTGGTAATCCTTGAGAAGAAGTAGATACTGTACCTAAAATACTTTTGAAAGTTTCTCCATAAGGGTAAACTCTTTCCCAATCCATTTTCGTATTAAAGCCTTCTAAAATATCACTATTTTCTGATACATAGGCATATTCCATATCCGTAGCATCACTTTTAATTGTTTTTTCTTCGTAAGCATATCCTTTATTCATTCGATAATAAATATAGGCTATTTTCTTTTCTTCTTCTGAAAACTCTAATTTATCTTCTGGTATTCTTTTTAATATTAATTCATATAATTCTTTAGAAGTCATTTTTCTTTGACTTACTTTTTCTTTTTCTTTTTCTGTTACTAAACTTTTGCAATACTTTTCTTCTTTTGCATAAAAGTATTCTCTTTTACTACGATCATTTAATTTAGAATAATCTAATTCTATATGAGAAGCTAATTCTTTTGCTTCTTCAATCATCTTTTTATTTGTCATTTTCTTAGGTTTTTGAAACGTAATTGTTTTTAAAGATTTATTATCAACAATTATTCTATAATGTCTATCATAAATTCTTCCTCTTGGACTACTAGTACCAGATACCGTTGAATATGTTAAAGCATTTAGTTTTGTAGAATAATACTTTTCGTTTTGGATCATGACTTGTCCTAATTTTACTAAGACTACAGAAAAAGTAATTACTACAACGATAAAAAGCGCCATGAAACGATGACGTATTACTTTATCAATATTGGTCTTTTTCTTTTTCTTTTTCATGATCAAAACCTCTCATATTAAGTGTATCATATTTTTCTTTTTTATATTGGAATTCTTGCTAAATTAGTATAAAATTATAATAGAGGTAAAATAGAAAGTGAGGTGATTGGATGGATGCTGTTAAACTTAATTCTGTTGCGGATTTAAGAAATTGTTCTCAAGGTACTTATCTTGTCCCTTACGGTAATTATGAATTTATTGTTTTTAAAGGAAATACGGACGAAAATGCCAGTCTTAATTTAGATGGTTATGGTATTGGTTCTGTAAAAGATGGAAAAATGGTTACTTCTTATTTGAACCCTAATTCTAATTCCATTGATGTTATTATGCGTACCAAAGGTGGTGGCAATGCTTATGAAACTTCTAGATGGCAAGAAGCTGCTGCTGGATTTTTTAGTGATGTAAAATCTAATTTAAATTTAAAACAAGAAAATACAATGTTAATGGGATTTAGTTTAAGTGCAGAACGTACAGTTCCTTATGCCGCTAATTATGCAGCAAACACCGGATCCAGTCATTTCTCGACAATTGTAGTAGAATCTTCTTGTACTCCTCCTACTGTTTTATCGGAAGCTCAAAGAAGATCTTTGATTGATCATGATGTAACTGTATTTAATGTGTATCAAGCAAAGAAACAACAAAGAAGTTTAATTAGTCCTCTTCATTTACAAAACTATGAAGGAGTTCATATTGTAGATGTTGAAATCAATGTAAAAAATAGTAATGGTGATTTGCATGTACTACCATATGATGTATTACTTGCTTCTGGAATTAATAATCTAGCAAATGGTTCTTTTGATTTTAATAATTTACCTAAGACTTTTACGGTTAATAGACAAAGTTCACCTTATTATGGAAAAACATTTGATTTAGATTATAAATTTGTAGAACATTATTTAGATGAAAATGGAAATTATGTTTCTAGAGAATTAAATGCTAGTGAAGTAAATAAAGTTTCTGGAAAAGCAAATATTCCAGGATATGATTTTGATGGAATTCAAACAGATAATTTCACAATCACAAAAAAAGAAAGTGCCGCAAAGCAAAAGTATTATGGATTACAATATTTAGATAAATTATCTCTTCATTCTACAAAACCCATTTCTTCTGAATATTCTTATGTAGAAAGTTTTGTATCTCAATTAAGAGATCAAATTAAAAGTACTAATTTTTTAGAAAATTATTCTTATTTTAATTTTAGAAGTGCTGATGGAATTTTAAGTATTATTGGAGAATATATAGAAAAGTATTATCAAATTGTTGGAGAATTAATGGAAGATTTAGCAAGTGAATCAGAATCTGTATTAAGTTATGCTCAAGCTATGATTGATATGGATAATGATTTAAGTGGTCAAGTTGGTACAATAAATGAAGGAGAACCAGCTCTATCTATGTCTCCTCCTGCTACACAAGCACCCGTTACTACTCCAACAAATACTACAATGCCAACAACGACACCAGTAAATACTCAAGCTCCTGTTTATCAACCATCTTATACTGGAGGAGGTTCTGGTGGCTCAGGTGGACGTTCTAAGAAAGAACCAACCATTCAATCTACCCTAGAGGAAGTTGGAGGTTTAGGAGGAGAACTACAATATAGTATTCTTGAAGAAGCTCCTCGTGTTACTCCTACTCCAACAGCTACAGAACCAGAACAAGTAGTTGTTACTCAAGAACCATCTACTCCACCTACTGTTCAACCACCTGTTAATGAACCAGCTTATACAGAACCTTATTCTTATCAAGCCCCTGTATATGAGGCAACTCCACAATCAAGTATTCCTAGTCAAAATATTACTAATACTTTAGTACATACAACTCCAGTAGAAACATCTGATTTATTTGAATATGCTTCTCCTGTATCTGTTAAGAATCCATATGTAAGTAGTATGGAGTTTACAGGAAGTTCTGATATTACGGTTCCTTTGCCAACAGAAATTTATCCAAATGCTCCAATATCTACTATAGCTCCTGTTGCCTCTAATCCAAATAATCCTAAGAGTAGTTATTTAAAACCATTAATTGGTATTGGACTCGTTGGTGCAACCGTTGGTGGTGGAATTTATGCTCTTAAAAAGGTAAAAGAAAAAGAGAAAAGAGATCTTCAAGGAGAAGAAGAATTTACTTTTGAAGAAGATCCTATTTTAGACTAAAAAAAAAGACTTTTTATAAGTCTTTTATTTTTTGAATAAAATCTGGATCATACTTTTTATTTCTTAACATTTCAATTTCTATTTTATAAGGAGGATATTCTTTCTCTACATATGGTGTTTCTAATATTCTAGGAATCTCTCCTAATTTTTCATTATGAACAATCTTACATAAATTATCAAAACCAATGGTTCCTAATCCAATATTTTCATGTCTATCTTTATGAGCACTTCTTTCATTTTTAGAATCATTGATATGAATACAACCTATCTTTTTAAGACCAATTACTTTATCAAATTCTTCTAAGAAAGAATCAAAATCACTCATATCATACCCAGCATCATTTAAGTGACAAGTATCTAAACATACTCCCATATGTTCTTTATCCTCTACTCCATCTAGAATTCTTTTGATTTCTTCTAATTTAGAACCTACTTCAGATCCTTTTCCTGCCATTGTTTCTAATAAGACAATCACATTATTATTCTTTCCTAGATTCGTAAAGACAAAGTTTAATCCTTTCACAATATTATCAATTCCCTTATCAATTCCTAATCCTACATGACTTCCTGGATGTAATACTAAGTATTTTACTCCTAATTTATTTACTCTTTCTAATTCTTCTGTTAAAAAGTTAACTGAAAAATCAAAATTCTCTTCATTACATAAATTAATAATATAAGGAGCATGAACTACTACTTTAGAATAATCCATATTATTTTCTTTCATGATAGAAAGAGCTTCTAACGTTAGAGAATCTTCTATTGGACTTCTTGCTGTATTTTGAGGAGCTCCTGTATAAAACATAAAAGTATTTGCTCCATAAGATAACGCTTCTTTTAAACTTCCTACTAATTGATCATTTTTATTAAATCCTACATGAGAACCTATATATAACATATCATCACCAATTTCATTATAGCACAAAAAAAGGACCGAAGTCCTTTTATTTACTTATATTATTCTAATGTACAAACGTAAGCAACTTTACCTTCAGCAGTAATATTACCATCAGCGTCTTTATCTCCGAATACAGCTGTTTGAGTAAATGGAGTACCAAGACTATCTACATTTTCTGTTAATGAAGAAGATAATGTAGATGAAACATCAGTTCTTGATAATTTTTCTTCTAGAACCATTTCATCCATTCCGTGTTTTGCAATATCTCTTAATAATACTGCATATGTTGTATCAACTTGTGCATTTGCATTAGTTTTCTTTTTCCATACAACATAACCAAACACGTCGTTTCCACCCCAAGATGATTTTCCACCTGATTCCATTAAATCAAGAGTAGCTTGTTTAATCTTAGCTTGTTTTAATCCTAAATTTGTATCTCCGTCAGAGCCACCATCTTTTAGTGCTATCGCATCTTCTGAAGTAGCTATATAGAATACATAAATTCCATCTTTTAAAGCTGCATATTTCTTCTCACCAGTACCATAAGCACCTGAAGTTGAAGAAGTACATATTAATTCATCTGCTAGTGCTGCATTTCTAACTACGTTAACATAGTTAATTGCAACATCTCCAAATGTATCACGACGTGAGTTTTCAATTGTTCTTGAAACAGCTGGGATAGCAACCATCATTAAGATACCCATGATTGTAATTACGGCAAGTAACTCGATCAATGTAAATCCTTTCTTATTATTTCTCATTTCTTTTTTCACTCTCTCTTTCTTTATCTTTGTAATTTCATCATATCATTCTTTTTTTTTGTTTACAACAATTTTTTATTAATATTACAAAACTTTACATTTTAGCTACACTCTGCATTATAAACAGCTTCTGTAACAGCATTTCCATTACTTCCATAGTAAATTCCATTTTCAATAATACATTTCTTAATATGAGTATAATACTTTGAAGTTGCGGAATTACATTTCTTCATAACTGATCCTGATTCTGTATTAAAACGTGTATTTAATTTTGTAAGGCTTCCAGCACGATCAGCATTTACACCATATAATTGAGTTGATGTTATCTTATCAATATCTTTATTCTTTAAATTTTTAATTTCTGAACTTTCTCTTAGAGCAAATCCTAAATAATTATTATCATCTTTCTTTTCTACTAAACGAACATAGAATTTTAATTGAGATGTTGTCCCTGCGGTTATTTCTCTGGTGTAAATAACCATAGATTCATAACGTAGATATTCTCCTCCATTTGGTCCTGTTGTAAAGTCATCATTATCATCCAAAGAATCTAGGGAAAAATATAGACATTGTCCAACTGCTGGTTTATCAATTGTAGTATCTTTAGCAACTTTTATTTTAGCAGCTTCTACTAAGTTCTCTGCATCTTGTTTATATCCATTTAATCTTTGATTTCCTAAAATACCGTTCATATTTGGGATTGCTACTACCATAAGAATTCCTAATACTACAAGCATTGCTAATAATTCTACTAAAGTAAATCCTTTCTTGTTTTTCATCTTCATCCTCCTACCTCTATTTTCATTATAACAAAATTTTCTTTTCCAGGAACAAAAATCTCTTTTACTTGTCACAAAAAGACTAAAGTTTTACTTTAGTCTCTTTCTTTTTCTAATATAAATTGTTCCAGCAAGTAGAACGACAAGCGCCCCTATAACAATTAATATACCTGTACTATCTTTATCTTCTACTTCGATTACTTTGTCTTCATCACTAATTAAATATAGAGAATTTTGATTGTATTCACAATTATCCTCTTCTGGACATCTAATTTGTCCAACAAAATACAATCTATTTTTCTCATTCATAAAGTTTTCAATATGATAATAATCATTTGTTATCTTTTTTACTTTCTTTTCTACTAAGCCATCTTGATTTAATTCAATTACTTCATAACTAGAATCTGCTTTATTTTGATATAGTAATAAATTGTTGTCTAAAAATACTTTTTTATCAGGATGTACAGGAATATCTCCTATTACTTCCCATAGTTGCTCTTCTTTTGTATATTCTTGAATGAAGTAACTTGCATTTCCTTTTTTTAGTTTTACTTCTTTTGTTACTCCATATACTCTATATCCTGTTTTAGTACTTTCTAGAGAAACATATGGTTTATTTTCTAATTCTTCTATTACTTGTTCATTTTCTCCATTTTCATTAAACTCAACAACTTGATTTCCTCTAATTATGACATACCCTACTTCTTGTTCTTCTTCTTTTAATACGATTAAGTCTTTTACTTCTACTTCTTGAAAATCTTTTTTCCATATTGTTTCTAAATTATTATTATAATGAATTAAGCTAGATCCTGTATGAGTATTTATAATCGCAATATAACCATCTGATATAGAAATGATCTTTTTTATAATACCTTCTGGAATATCATATTCTTTTACATATTTTCCTTCTAAATCGATTTCTAAGAATAATGTATTATTATCTCCTCTTGCTTCATTTAATACATCATATGTTTTTGTTACTCCAACTAAGTATCCTTTTACTTGTTTGTTTTCATCATATGTATAAGTTAGTGAATCTACTCTATCTTCACTAGTATTTCCATAGGAATAAGTCCAATTTAAATGACCATTGTTGTTGTATTTTGCAATAATCACTTGATAGTTATTATACGTATTATCATTTTCTGTTATCTTTTCTTTTAATACTTCTCCTGCAACTACCATTCCATCTTGCTTATTCTCATTTGAATAACTATGTTCCATAAATTTCCAATTTTCTTCTTCATATTTATTCAAACTATAAATAGTATCTTTCGCAAATACTGTTGGGATAAACAAACAAATTCCTATGATAAATAATTTTAAAAATCTTTTCATATGACACCTCATATAACTAATATCATTATAAAACAAAAGAAGACTAATTTCTAGTCTTCTAATTCTTTTTGTATCATTTGGATCTCTTTTCTTGTACTCCATTTCTTTAAGCGATAATTCTTAGGAAGAATCTCTACTAATATTTCACGTGATTTTAATTCTCTTGCATAATACTCTTTAAATAAAGGTCCTTTTTTCTCTAAGAATATTGGTCCAAAGAAATACTCTTTTTTACTATAATGTTTCTTTCCTTTTTGAAAGATAATAATTTGATAAATAAATTTACTATCTTTTACAAACACTTCATCTTTAATGTAAAATCCATTCTTACAGAAGAATTTTTTTACATCAATTTGATAATTATTTGGACTAATGATAAAAGTATCAATCTTTTTCATTATCTTTAGATTTTCTTTACAAATACCTATAATATTTCTTCCACCCATACCAGAAATAATAACGGTATCTACATCATCAGAATAAGTATTTAAACCAGACCCTAATCTTGTTTCTATCTCTTTCTCTAAATGTTCTCTTTTTATATTTTCCTTAGCATGATTTAGTGGACCTTCTGCGATATCAGATGCAATGGCTTTTATGTTTTCTTTTCTTTTTACTAGGTAGATATCTAATAGTCCATGATCACAACCTACATCTAAACAAAAGGAATTAGCTTCCACTAAATCCCCTATTGTTTTTAATCTGTTATTAATTTTCATTAATCTGTTAGGAAATCCTTTAATTTACGAGAACGAGATGGGTGTCTTAATTTACGTAGAGCTTTGGCTTCAATTTGACGAATTCTTTCTCTTGTAACTCCAAAGATTTGTCCAACTTCTTCTAGAGTTCTACATTGTCCATC
>JAEEGL013561229.1_pt1 | contig 19804 bp, 20 predicted proteins | sample 9134231 | NCBI WGS metagenome assembly JAEEGL01 (sample SAMN16246548, study PRJNA631951) | gut metagenome | biome: gut microbiome; feature: rumen; material: fiber-attached | host: Bos | place: Iran: Karaj | collected 2018-10 | reverse complement strand
GGACAGTACGAAGACGAGTCCGTACAACTGAACTGGCATCTGGGCATCACCGACAAAGGCTGGGGCTCCAGCACCTTCTACGCCTCGCCCAAATGGCAGGCCGACAACCAGTACGAACATACCACCAAACTCTTCACTGCCATCCAGGCACAAACCAAGCGCGGACGGCTGCGCTTTGCCCCCAGCATCTACTGGAACCAGAACCTGGATCGCTATGAGGGATATCGTGGACTACCAGAGAAGATGAAGTATAACTACAACCACACCGACATCTACGGCATCAACCTGAACTGCTATTTCGACTGGACAGCAGGCCGGACGGCCTTCGGTGCGGAGATACGTAACGAAGACCTCATCAGCGGCAATCTAGGTGAACCCCTCGCCCAGCCTCACCATATCTGCGGCACTGACCGCGACTACACCCTCGGCGTAAACCGGACGAACATCAGCGGCTATCTCGAGCACAACCTGTTGCTCAAGAACTTCACCCTCTCAGCAGGACTGGTGGCCGTCAAGAACACGTGGAGTCATATGAACCTCACCGTCTATCCAGGCATCGACCTCAGCTACCGTCCCCATCAGAATTGGAAGCTGCATGCCTCGTATAACACCTCGCTCCGCATGCCGTCGTTCACCGAGATGTATTATAAGGTTCAGGGGTATAGTGCCGATCCGCACCTGAAACCCGAGGAGATGCAGGCCCTAGAAGTGGGGCTCAACTATCAGAACCGGATCATCTATGGTTCCCTCACCCTCTGGCATCATCACGGCAAGAATATGATCGACTGGATTATGGACACCTCAAAAGAAGATATGGCTGTGTGGGAAAGTGTCAACCACACCACGATCAATAGCATCGGACTCGAAGTCTCGGGCGGTATCGACCTCCGTCAGTTGCTGGGACAGAATGTGCTGAGGCAACTGAAACTCAGCTATAGCTATATAGACCAGGACAAGAAACAAGAGGCCGATATCGTATCGCAATACGCCCTCGAGTACCTGCGCCATAAACTCATCGGCAACCTCAGTTTACAGTTGGCCAAACGACTGGCACTCGGTGTGTCAATAAGATGGCAGGATCGCGTAGGAAGCTACACCGACTTCGACGGCAGCGTCTGCGACTACCGCCCCTACTGTCTGACCGATGCACGCCTGACCTGGCAGATGCCTACTTGGAAGCTCTACGCAGAGGCCAACAACCTCTTCGACACGAGCTACCACGACTACGGCCTGGTGGAACAGCCCGGCCGCTGGCTCATCTTCGGCCTCAGTTTGCATCTGTAAAAACTTAGTACTGGGGCCTGGCCCCAGTACTAAATGAAGGAAGAATTTCCAGAATTAAATCTAACACTTTCTACATTTAAATCTAAAAAGTTCTAGAATTAAATCCCGCAAATAATGCTTCGTAGAGGTATTCCCCATTAGTTTGTGTGTTATTTCTTGAGCATGAACGAGTTTTCAATGCTGCTCAGTTCGGCAGAGAAGGCACGATCGACTTTCAAACGCTGTTCTATGGTGTTACAGCTATGAATGACTGTGGAATGGTCTCGGCCACCAATCAGTTGTCCGATACGACCTGCAGGCATCTTCGTGTATTTCTGAGCCAGATACATTGAGATCTGACGCACTTGTACGAAGTCGCGCTTGCGGCTCTTGCTGAACACATTCTGCTGACTCACCCCATAATGGTTGCATACTTTCTCAAGAATGTCGTCAATGGTCAGCGGGTGGTTATCTACCTTGACGGCGCGTTTGATCACACGCTCTGCCAGATGCATATCCACTTTCGAATTGTAAACGATGGAATAAGCCATCAGTGAATTAACCACGCCCTCGAGATCGCGCACGCTGCCATTGGCCGTCTCTGCGATAAACTGAATCACATCGGCAGGGATGTTGAGTCCGTCACGGCGACACTTCGCGTTCAGGATATCCACGCATAACTGCACATTGGGCTTCTCAAGCTCAGCAATCAGACCACAGGAGAATCGCGTCAACAGACGATCCTTCATACCTTGAAGATCCACAGGCGGGCGATCACTGGCAAGGATAATCTGCTTGCCACAGCGGAAAAGATGATTGAAGATATGGAAAAAGGTGTCTAAAGTCTTGGGAGAATTCATCCACTCCTGGATATCATCGACGATCAGCACATCGATTGACTGATAGAAATTAATGAAATCATTGGTGGTGTTGTGACGCACAGAGTCAGTGAACTGCACCTGGAACAGACGTGCAGAAACATACAGCACACGCTTCAGGGGATACATCTCCTTACAGCGCACACCAATGGCGTTGATGAGGTGCGTCTTACCACAACCGGAGGGGCCAAAGATATAGAAGGGGTTGAAGGTGGTCTTTCCCGGATGCTCAGCAATGGAGAGTCCCACGGTGCGAGGCAGTTTGTTGCTGTCACCTTCTATATAATTATTGAAAGTCTTCTTGGGATCCAACTGAGGATTCAGGGACTGGGGCTTGGCTGCGTCCAGTGTGGTAGGTGCCTTGTTACCGCCATGCAAGGGCTTGGGGGCCTCTATCGCTGCCGGGCACTCACTTTCTACATTCTGCGCAATACCATGACTCTTGTCGGTGACGACCTTGTAAGAGAGCCTCACCTCTGAACCAAACACCCGCGTGAGAACCTTACTTAATAGTCCTACGTAGTACTGCTCCAAGTACTCATAGACGTACATACTTGGAACCTGCACCAGAAGCGTATGCTCTGTCTCAGAGTATGACTCAAAGACAATTGGCGCAAACCACGTTTTAAACTGCTGCTCGGTAACGTTTGCCTCAATCAGATGAAGGCAGCTGTCCCAAAGCGCCTGATGACTATTCTCCATTCAGCGGTTATTATTATTATGTTCTTTTTATTATTAAATGTTGGTACAAGACTTAGGCTTGTAGAGTTGATAATTGTGAGTGCAAAGGTAAGCGTTTTTTTTTATTCATGCAAATGTCAAGAAATCAGTATTGTGTGTACAATTGTTATCAACTTCCTAAAATTGTGGCAGTTAGATTGTTTCACGAACCAATATAACTTTCCCCCCTCTTGCATAATTCAAATCCCCGAGAAATAGGCATTTACAGCTGATATCTTTTCATTTGAGGCTTTCTTAGAAAACGCTCAAACCCCCTTTATTTACAGGCTATTTTAGGGAATTCATGTACCATCTGACACATTTTTGAGCGACGTCTTATTATTTAGACAAATTCTAAATTACTTATCTTTTTTGCCAAAAACCGAGAAATGAACGTAGCGCTTGGGGTGTTGTTTCAAATCGATTACCAGCGAGTCGGCATGCATCATCATAGAATTCAGATTGTTATACAAATCCGGATCGCGCATCAGCAGTCCAAGTGTACCTTCATTACTGTTCAACTTAGCTGTCATCTCCTCCACATTCTGAAGAGTGTTGTTAACCTTTGCCATCGTGGTAGCAATGTCGAGTTCGTTCAGATTACGGGTCAAATCATTGGCATTGGCAAGCATCCCATCGGCATTTTTCAGCATCGACGGCATTTGCTTGTTCAAACTGGCCGTCATGGCAGTCAGATCATTCGATGCCTTCGACAAGTTGGCGGTTATATCATCGACATGATGCAGAGAGTTTCTCAAGGCAGGATCTGACAAGAGCATATTGACATTGGCAAGGATAGAGTCGAGTTTTGGCAGCATAGCCTGAATCTGAGGAACCATACTTGCAGCCATGCCCATCACGCCCTTTTGTAAGCCTCCTGTAATCGTATCGCCAGGAGCCACCAGATCAACAGGGTTCGGGCCTAATACCAACTCAAGTTTGATGTTACCCAACAAATCGCTGGAAATCACTGCCGTACTACCTTTGGGGAGACGCATCTCTTTATTTAGACCTACCACAGCCACTATCTGGTCTTGCTGATCGTAGTTGTAGATAATATCCTCCACGACTCCAACCCTGAAGCCGTTGGCATAGACGGGACTTGAGGCTGAGAGGCCGGTAATATTATCAAACTTCACATAATAATTGCTATCTGATGAGAACACGGTCAGACCTTTAAGGAACTTGAGGCCGAAATACAGCAACACAACTCCTATGATGGCCACAAGCCCTATCTGGATTTCCTTGCTAAACTTATTCATATATCTCTTAACTTATTTGTTCGATTTGAATTCCTTGATTGCTTCTAGGATATTCATTCTGCTTCCATCCTTAAAGGCGATGACAAAGGCCTCAGGGAAATCGGAAAGCAGCTCTTTACGAAGACGGTTGATGGCATTATAATCCTCCGACGCGCCAATGGTGTATTTGTACATACCACCCTCTTGATAGTACGTCGCCTCACGATGCTTCTTTAATCGGGCATCGGTGGGCTTCAGCTTCACTGAGCTGGCAAAGATCTGCACCTTAAAGATTAGTACTGCAGGTTTGGGAGCGGCTTTGACAGGCTCGGCTTTAATTGCCTCGGGCACGGGTTGCTCCACCACAGGCTGAACGGGCTGAGTCTCCTGTACGGGCTGAACTGGCTGAGGAATTTCCTCAGGCACAGGCATTGGCTGCGGCACATCCGTCACAGGACTCAAGTCAATACCTTCCGGCACCACAAGAGTCTCTTTTGTCTCAGCCTGCACGGGTGGCTCTTCCTTTTTCTCCTCCTGTGGCACGATCTGCGGGATGACGATTTTCTTTTCCTCAGGCTCTGCCTGGAAAGGAATGGTGATGTTACCGCCGTGCTTTTTCCGATAAGCAAGGAAGGCATTGAAGATACCACGGGCATACGCTTCCTCTGCAGCCTTCGAGTTCATGTATTTCTCCTCGTCACGGGTAGAGATAAATCCCAGCTCTATCAGACAGCCTGGCATCGAAGAGAGACGCAGCACAGCGAGATTATCCTGCTGGGCACCCATATCCTGACGTCCCGTCGCCCTACACACATAGCGTTGCATATATTTCGCCAGCTCGACACTGTTCTCCATGTTCTTATCCTGAATGAACTCAAACATGATGTTGCTTTCAGGCGAGTTGGGGTCGTATCCGTGATAGGTCTGCTTATAGTCCTTCTCCAGGAAGATAACGGAGTTCTCACGCTTGGCCACCTCCAGATTCTGGAAGACACCTGTTTTCTTTCCCGTCCGCTTACTTGAGCCAAGGGTATAGGTCTGGAAACCGCGTGCAACCCTACCCTTTGGCAAGGCATTGATATGCACGGAGATAAAGAGGTCGGCCTTGTTGCGGTTGGCTATCTCGGCACGTTTATACAGCTCGACGAAGACATCGCTCTTACGAGTATAGATCACCTTTACATCGGGACAGTTACGCTCTACCATCCGTCCGAAGGCCAAGGCAAACTTCAGCGTCAGGTTCTTTTCCTTCGAGATAGCGCCGACTGCTCCTGTATCATGACCACCGTGACCAGCATCTATGACGAGTGTGAATTTCTTGCTTGCAGCATCGGCTGATACTACAAAACAACATATCGTTATCAGGAATAATACAATCTTCTTACACATACCTTATTATAAAAGCGGTGCAAAATTACGCATTATCTTTCAGAATCCCAACGTTTATTATACACTTTTATCATTTATTAAGTGTATTTCCACGCCAGCTCCTTCGGCATCTGCTCCCATCGGGGGATTTTGCTTCATCAGTGTTAAGTCTATTGACGTCGCCAAGGGGAAATGCAAGCAGATACTCCGCACAATGCGTCCGGCCACATGTTCGAGCAACTTGGAAGGCTGTTTCATTTCTTCTGCTACAAGAGCATAGACCTCAGCATAATTGAGGGTATCGCCCACCTCGTCAGTCTCCATCGCCCTTTCAATAGGATAACCGATACGCAGGTTGACGAGGAAGTCGGCTCCCACCTTTCTCTCCTGAGGCATCACCCCATGAAAGGCATGGAAACGCACATCCTTCAAAAAGACATATCCTTCAGTCTGCTTCACCTTTCACTTCTTCTTCACCACCAGGGATATATTTTTTCAAGGCACGCTCAACACCCGTCTTCCAGGTGTTGATACTCTCATCCTTCAACGAGAGGGAAGCCACTAGTTTAATCACATGCTCCAACGGCATACGATAGCGAAGTACCCCAGAGATCAGCTTCGCATAGTTCCAGTATTCGGGATTAAACTTTTCAGAAAGTCCTTCAACAGTGGTCTTGTAACCACGTTTATTCTCAAACTGAAAGTCGTAACGTTTCGTGCCGTCGGGGTTCACCTGCTTGATGATCTTACCATGTGTCACCGTTTTGGGCAACATGATTCCTTCCTCATCGTCCTGAAGACCAGTAAATATCTCATAGGGATAACCATCCAACAAGCCTACAAGTGCCACCCATTTCTCCTTATTGTTCTGGAAACGTACTACATCGCACTCCAAGACCTGCGGTCGTACCTCAGTTACTTCGGGGATTACCGTCATCAGCCGTTGTTCTAACAGCGCCACAATCTGCTCTTCATTTAGAGGGGCATTCTGTTTCTGTCCAGCCACAGCCAACTCATGGGCCACGCGCTTCAATGTCTCTTTACGAATATTTTCTTCCATCATCCGATTGATTTTTCTGGATGCAAAGATACAAAGATTTCCCGAATTAGCAAATTTTGCCTCACTTAAAATGTTAAAAGCTTCCCGTTTTGGAAAACTTTTCATACCTTTGCAGCAAAATAATGATTCGATGATGAAAACAATATCCACAAGAAGAACTATCCGAAAATATGCTGACCGTGAAGTCAGCGAAGACTTGCTAAACCGTTTGTTTTCAGAGGCAGCACGCACGCAGACGATGGGTAATCTGCAACTTTACAGTGTTGTTGTCACCCGTTCGGAAAAGATGAAAGAGAAACTCTCGCCTGCTCATTTCAACCAACCGATGGTGAAGCAGGCTCCCGTTGTACTAACCATCTGTGCAGACTTCAACCGTACCAGCACATGGGCACGAAACCGCATGGCCAATCCTGGCTACGAAAACTTCCTGTCGTTCATCAATGCGACTACCGATGCGCTGCTGTTCACCCAGACGCTCTGCAACCTTATGGACGAGGAGGGACTTGGCTACTGCTATCTTGGCACCACCGTCTATATGCCCCAGATGATCATCGACACGCTGAGACTCCCACAACTTGTGATGCCTGTAGCCACACTTACCGTTGGCTGGCCAGCAGAAGAGCCTCCCCTCTCCGACCGTCTGCCCAACGCCTCGTTTGTGCACAGCGAGACTTACAAAGACTACACACCTGCCGACATCGACACTTACTATCAAGAGAAGGAATCCCTGCCCGAGAACCGCCATTTCTGCGAGATCAACCAGAAAGAGACGCTCGCACAGATCTTCACCGACATCCGCTATACGAAGAAGGACAACGAAGCGATGTCAGCTGGTCTGCTTGAAACACTGAAGCACCAAGGGTTTCTCTGACTGACACAGTATCTTGCCCAGAGAAACGTTAAAAAGAGAATGATTTAATCTTACTCCACCACGATGGGTTTGTACTTAGGCACCAGACTCTTCATGATGCACCAGCCGATGAGATAGGCCACGGCACAGATACAGAACACCACCATGTAGGCAGCGGGCTTACCTTCAAATCCAAAGAACTCGAAAGCACTTCCCTGGGCAGCAGCCCAAGTGAAGAACTGACCAGAACCCATATTGATAGCCATAGAGCCGAAACCACCTGTCATGGTGCCCAGTCCAACAATCGTACCGATGGTGCTCTTGGGGAACATATCACCGATCGTGGAATAGAGGTTGGCACTCCAAGCCTGATGACCAGCTCCGAGGAGTCCGATGAGGATAGCAGGCCACCAGGCACTATAAGCTCCAAGAGGCTGTGCGAAGAGTCCTAACAGCGGTAGGCAGGCGAAGATGAGCATCGCACGCATACGACCCAGATAGGGATTCATGCCCCGCTTCTCTACGAAGTACTTTGGCAGGTAGCCACCACCGATACTGAGTACCGTTACGATGAAATAGAGCGTGAAAATGAGCAGGATACCCATGGTAGAATCAGAGGTGTATCCATACTGGTCGGAGAAGTAGGCAGGTGCCCAAAACAGGAAGAACCACCACACACCATCCGTCATCAGCTTACCCACAAGGAAAGCCCACGTCTGCTTAAAGGTGAAACATTTCAGGAACGGAATGGCTTTCTCTTCGGTATCCTTCTCACGATCCTGCACCTCTGCCAGATCCACATCCTGTTCGATATAGTTGAGTTCTGCCTGGTTCACACGCTTGTTACTACGGGGTTTGTCATAGAGCCATACCCACAAGCCCATCCATACATAACCCAGCACACCGATGATGATAAAGGCCATCTCCCAGCCCCATGCACGAGCCAGCAGGGGTATGGTGGCAGGAGCTGCCAGCGCACCCACAGAAGCACCACTGTTGAAGATAGAGGTAGAGAAAGCACGATCCTTGGCAGGGAAATACTCGGCAGTAGCCTTGATGGCAGCAGGGAAGTTACCCGCCTCACCAACAGCCAGCAACAGACGACAGCTCAGGAAGAGCCATACCGATACGGTGGCTACCGCTACAGCAGCATCGCTACCTGCCTGCACCAATCGCAGTGTCTCAATAGAATCGTAGTTCTCGATAGCCATCGTAGCCCAGCCGCAGCCAGCATGCAGAACGGCACCCGTTGACCACACGAAGATGGCAATCAAGTATCCCTTTTTAGTACCCATCCAATCGATGAACTTACCGGCGAAGAGGTTGGCGATGGCATAAAACAGCGAGAACATACCGGTGATAAAGCCATAGTCAGCATCCGTCCAATGGAAATCAACGGCAATGAAATCTTTCCAAGTGAGTGACAAGACCTGACGATCCATATAGTTAACTGTGGTTGCCAGGAAGAGCAACGCACAGATGACCCAACGGAAATTGGACATTTTTGAAGTTTGTACTGGTGTCATATCTAATATGATTTCAAAAGAACGCCGCAAAGATACAAAAAAAATGGCAAAAGCATGATGTTTTGCCATTTTTTTAAGCAATTACCTGCGTTTAATTTTCTTCGATATCCTTGAAATAGCCAGGCAGCTCTTCGAACTTGGGCTGTTTTGCAAGATAGGCCTGACCTGCCTCCACACTGACATCACGACCATTGAGCGAGCACCCATCAACTTCACCAGCCACGAGAAGGGCTGTGAAAGTCTCTATAAGCTTACCATTCTTAAACGCAAAGATCTCAACATACTGTGAAGGACCACCCGCAGAGCCCGACAGGCGAAGATAGCTCACATCACCATTCTTTGCCTGAGCAGGTTTCATCTTAGCCGTCTCAGCAGCTATAAACGTGAACTTACCGTCCTTCTTCACGAAGAATGCGCCATCCTCATCTTTCTGGTCGCGCAGCCACAGCCACTCATGGTCGTAGTCGAGATAAAAATGCGCATATTTGGTAAATTTCACATCTTCGCGCTCGTGAGGATTATCATCTACATAGAGTTTCCGCATCACTGCGATATCACGTTTCCAAACAGGCACATCCTCATCAACCAAAGTCTGGAACATCTCATACTCATGCTCAATCAGCTTACCGTCTCGCAGATAAATCATACCAACACAGAAACTTTCAGGGGCACCATGGGTGTAGCAGAGCTCCAGTCCCTTTGGGCCTTCAAAAGCTGCAACAATATCGTTGGAGATATAACCGTCGGCATCAGCATTCCATGCTGAGCCATATTCTGGAGAATAATAACCCAGCTTCTCAAGTTTATAGACTTTGGCACTGTCAATCAGCAACTCAACGGCGAGGGCAAACTTACGATCTTCATCATCAGGATCCTTTGGCGCCTTCTTATACTCGCCCTCAAACTCCACCGTAGCATGAACATAACGGTTGTCGATGATGGAAATCTTTGAAGAGGTCCTAGCCTTCATGCCATACTCCTTCTCCAACTGCTTGACAATCTCAGCATCAAGTTTCGGATATCCATCATCCTTGACACACGACTTGAGAGACAACAGTTTACGGGTGTTGAGATAGCTGTCGGTAACGATCACCGGGCCCCAACTTGGATCTTCCACATTCTTATCCTTGGGATTAGCATAGTCGAAACGGGCACAAAGGGAAGGTATTTCCCCACGTCCATGAATTTGACCGATGCTAGGTATGTTGCCATCTGGATCTTTCAATACCTCATCGATGTACTTCACCTTGACGATCTTGTCACCTACGATCTTGTTGGTGTACTTGGCTGCATTACGACGGAACATCTCCTGAAGCTCCCAACGTTTGTGCATGCCTTCAGCATATTCGGCATTATCTTCGGTCAACTTCGGTTCCTCAATATATGCCCAGTAAAGCATGTGCATATACTTATCGTCACTACCGATCAGGAACATCGGTAACGGCGTGGTGTCGTTCTCCTCAATAATACTGTCAATCACAGCCTCAAGGGAATCTTTACTATCAGCAGGAGCCGTCTGTCCCTTATTCTTACAGCTGACCATTACCGCCATCGCGCAGATGGCCACAAACATAAGTCTCTTCATATTATTCCGCATAGTTATTTAAATCCGATTCTTTTTCCTCACCATCATTACCGTTTCCGTCAAGCACTTTCTGCATCCAGTTGAAGAGCGTGCCGAAGGGATAGACATCAGTATCGATCCAGTTGTGGACCTTCCAAGCACCATCCTCCAGATAAAGATTCATCTCCAGATGACCTTCGTTGCCCCTCTTATCCTTCAGCCATACCTGAGCCTGCGCCTGATCACCCGTTAGCAGCTCAGACTTGATGGAATCGATCGTCACAGGTGTACCGATCCCAGGTACCCAGTGATGGCCCTCATCGCCATCAAACATCACCTGACTCTCATGAACCTTTGCATAGAGTCGGCTCTGAAGTTCCAAGAAATCCTTAGAACAGAACATCGAGTCCAGACGATTGATATCAATGCCACCATCGGCACTCATTCTATTCACCTCGTCGAAGCAGACACGAATCTGAGCCTCTACAGCCTCTATTGACCAGAGATCACCCAAACCCAGCACGACACTGTCGGTCATCAGTGAATCTACCCGTGTGGAGTCAACAGCTTCCCCACCCTTCGTCTTGTTGCCGCAGGCGGCTATTGTCAGCGCGGCTACCAATACTATCAACAGTTTCTTCATATCATTCCGCATAGTTACTCAAGTTCACTTCTTCTCCTTTTTCCTTCAGTCTGTCACGGATATAGCCTCTGAAATATTCCTTCTCTCCGTCTTTCCTGTCTGGCGAGAGAAAATCATCGACATACCAGTCTCCGCGTTCGAAGTAAAGGCCGAGCACGATGGTATAATCATTGCCGAAATTCTTTCCATAGATCTCAACAAATGCCGTAGAATCAGTAATCTGATCTATCCGACCTACCTCATAAGTGAAGTTATTGTCATCCTGGGAGTTAGTCCAATGATCGTAATCGAGTACGATATCATCGTCACCAGCCATCTCCTCAGCCTCTGCCAACAGGGCTTTGTAACGCATGGAGCAATAAACACTGTCGAGATTGCCACGCTGCTTCATCAGTCGGAGTCCGGCCTCATCGTACTTCGGATTTTTATAACAGGCATATATTCCATCAACACGTTGACGGATATAATCAACGGTATGCTTGCCGTCATCAGCCAGAGGCACAGAGTCTGTTTCCAAAGAATCCACCTCATTTACCATACCAGGACCATCAACGACCTGAGCGTTGAGATACTTACAACCAACAACAGCACCGGCTACAAGCACAAGAGCCGCTATAATGATTATGATGATCTTTTTCATAAGTTTCACTCAATTATAAGGGGTTGGGTCTTTGAAAACACAAACTTCATGCCATCCCAGGTAAAGGTGTGCTCTACGGGGCCGTCTTTACCCCAATCTTCGACAACGACGTTCTTACCTACCCTTGGCAGCCTACAGAACAACTGAGTATAGGGCTCTCTATCAACCCATCTGTAGCCTTTCAGAGTCTCTGGCTCTGGCGTGAGGGTCTTCTTCGCAGGATCGTAATCGTAGAAGCACACGAAATCGATAAAAGGATCAGTTGGCTTTCCCAAGCGGACTGCCAACAGCTTATGACCGTTAGTTCTTTTCCAGAAGCAAGCCGACATATACGCGCCATCGGTACCACCATCCATAATCTCTGCATAGCCGTTCTTGGCATCAATGGTTACAACCAGATTCGTCTCCTTATCCAGAACTTTTTTGGAAAGTCCTTTTTCCATCGTCTGGCAGATAGCATCACCCGTCCAGGTAGGCCAGGTACGATTGAAGCGATCCAACATGATACCAAAACTGCCGTTAATGACATTGTCGATTGTCTTCGACTTCCATCCTTGTTCAATCACTTCCAACGGACATGACTCGAACATTTTATCTTGTGACATTGCCGTCAAAACCGATACGAACATGACGGCCATCAGGAATACTCGTTTCATACCTTATTATATTATTGTTCAATACGTGATCTGACAGAGAAACCTCCCTGAAGGTCTTCAATCGTCAACTCTGTCAACTCCTCCTTACTCAGGTTATACTGATTTGAGAGTCGGTTTGCCTGCTGCTGAATGCTCTTCTCAAAAACATTTCTCGCAAAACGGGCATTACCGAAGTTACGGTCTTTATGTGCCACAGCCTCATCGAAGCGCTCCTTCAGATACGCCTCGGCATCATCAGCAAGCGTGTATTGATTCTTCTTCATGTACATCTTGAAGATCTCTGTCAGTTCCTTACCAGAGTAGTCGGGGAAGTCGATATAACGGTTGAAACGTGACTGCAATCCCGGGTTGGAGTCGATGAAACGCTGCATCTCATCCTTATAACCTGCGATGATCACGACCAGGCGGTCACGATAGTCCTCCATACGCTTCAACAGAGTAGCGATGGCTTCCTGACCATAGTCACTGCCGTTACCACCTTCAGGAACCAACGAGTAAGCCTCATCGATGAAGAGCACACCATCGAGTGCCTGTTGGATGACGGTATCCGTCTTCAGTGCCGTCTGTCCCATATACTTGGCTACGAGTCCACCACGATCAGTCTCCACCGTGTGTCCTTTCTTCAGCACACCCAGATCCTTATAGATACGGCCGATGATACGAGCCACCGTGGTTTTACCAGTACCTGGAGAGCCATAGAACACAAGGTGATAAGATACTTTCGCCGTCTTCAGGCCTTGAGCCTCGCGCTGTTTCTGGAGTTTCACGAAGTTGGCCAGTGAGCGCACTTCTTTCTTCACGCTACCCAACCCAATAAGATCATCCAACTCCTGATAGGGATCACCTTCAAGCGGCTCGTTTACAACGACGGAGTCTTTCTTCTCAGCCTGCTCTGTCTGCTGGACGGTCTCCTCGGTTGACTCCTTCGTCTCTTCATCATCAACGAAGATACCAATGATCAACAAGATGAGGAAGGATCCCACAGTCAGACATCCGCAGCCTTTGAAGAACTTGCCTGCCATTTCTTTTATGTTATCCACATCCATATTATTCTGTTTTTCAATTAAACATATTATTTAGGGCCAAGTCCTCGCCCCTGGATATTCGGATCAAGGGGATTGTCGATAAAGACTGTCTTCTTTCCGATCTGCTCACACATGTTCATCGAACCGAGGTTCTCTGACGGATGATAGACCTGACATCCCATCAGATAGAACGTGTTGTCGAGACGGAAGAGCGGTGCATCCCCCCAGTTGGCGAAGAAACGGCAGTCATCAAAGACAAGGCCTTCATTACCCCATCCTTCTATCAGTGCATATTCACGGTTGCTGAAAAAGTCACACTTGGTGAATTTCACTGACACACAGCTGCGGAGCTCCATAATACCATAGGTACAATCGTGAATATTCGAGTTGATCAGGGCGAAATCTGAGGTCTCTATCAGATCGAGTCCAAAGGTACCACAACCATAAAGATCGCAGTCCTTCACCAACGTCATCCGTCCTCCCCTGACGCCAATCACACCACCAGAGCAGAAGCCGCCCTCTGTATGTCCTATTGTCAGGTTATGTACCTCGCAGTTCTCGCAGTTGATGAAATATAGACAATAAGAATAACGGGGATCCACCTCGATACTCGAGTTCTGCTCACCCTTGATGATCAGGTTCTTCATGTTGACCAGTGCCAACTGACGTCCGTCGGTCTCCGACTCACTGACAACCAGAGGGTCTTTGCTTGCAATAGCAGAGGCATCACTAGTCCAACGACGGCCACGCTCACCAACAAACATCTCTTCTCTCTCCAGCACACGTGAGAGATTCAGATGGGCACCAGCAGCGATGACTACCGTACGATTGTTACCCAGTGCTGCCAGGAACTCTGTCTCATTGGTGACACTATAGAAGTTACCATCAACCTCATCAGGGCCACGTCCGTCATCATCTAAGCCACCGGGGAAACGACCTTTACCGTCCACCAGATCACGCAGATCCTTATTATAAACAGGATCGCTCATGTCCATATAGCCACGCTCGGAATCAGGAACAATTTCCTCGCTCTTGATCATTTGCACGTTGGTCTGCTCAATGATGTTCAGTTTGATGGTCTTGTTGTCAGCGACAGGTCTGTACCACGACTGCTTACCAAAATGCTCCTGCAGATCCTTAGACTGGAATTTCCAGCCATGACGCGCCAGGATCTCATTACGCATCAGGCGCAACTCGTCCTTAGAAAAACGGCTCAGATAAGTCGTATTGAGCAGCCTGCCTGTGATGATATCGCTGACGGGTTGTTTCTCTGCCCATTCCTCCTGTCCCCGACAATCCTTCAAATTATCTGGCGTAAGCACAAGTATCTCCGATGCGTCACCATTCGGTCGGCGAACTACAAGGAAATTCATGCCTTCCTGACGGATATGCTGAACGCGCCATCCAAATTCACCACGCAAAGGAGGTTTATCCTCTGCCTGACGACTCGGAATGATCTTATAGGTTCCCGTTTTATCACCCACTTTCTCAATGGTAAGTTCATGATCATCAGAGCCTTGGAAGTAAACGACACCACCTACACGGACTGTTGCCGTATAGAGATCAGTACCGCTCCACCATTTAGAACCATTGGGAATGTCCTGTGCCTGCACAGCACAAAGAGCGCACAGGCACAGCACTATCACACCCATTAACTTCCTCATACAGATTCTGGTGTTTGAGCCACATTCTTGTTGCGAGCATTAGCTGCCAACTCCTTCAGCTTATCCTTTCCTTTGAAGGCAAATACCCAGATCAAGAAGGCAGCAATAGCCAAGAGACAAATTGCGAGTATCGGACGGTAGAACAGCCATGCAATGGCAATAATGATCAGAGACCATACAATACCGACGATGGTGCAGACCACGCCAACACCCCATCCGAAGATACCAGCGATGAAAGGCACCACCTTGAGGATGGTCTCGATAAAGCCGAAGATACCCTTCAGACCGCCAATCACCATCAGGACACCAACGAGACGAAGGATCCAAAGGAACATGTTGTTGGCTTCCTTTTCTGCATCAATAATCTCATCACCACTCTTCTTTCCCATCACAAGGGTCTGGAAGCGCTTACCATTCTTGGCCTTATAGGGTTTGAAACTATCGCCATCTACCACGGCCATCACCGTCACTTTGGCAGGAACAACCTTCTCGAAGGTCACACGGACATCACCCACCTCTGGTGAACCTGGCACACGTCCGAAATAGAGTACATTGCTGGCCTGGTGAATATATTCCAGATCCTTCTTGTTCTCAGCATTTGCCATAGCCTTATTGATGGAGTCGTTAACAGCCTGGATGGAATCGAGCACAGCCTTGGCTGAGTCTGAGAGCAGAGCTCTTACAGTATCAGGAATGACTGGCTGCTGTACAGGCTGCTGAGTGGGCTGCTGCTTCTGAACACCATAGAAACGCTCATAGGCGGTTTGGGTGCTCTTATCCAACTGCTTCAACAAATCCTCTGCCATTGCCAGTTCCAAACCTTCACGGGAAGAGATGCTGTGGATCAGGCTCTCAGACAACTTATAGGCGCCCCATGATACATTCTCAGCATACTGCTCTTCATCGTCATAGGTGGTCAGCACCATGTTCTTGTTCTGATAGACAGGATCCTTAAACTGGGCAGACTCAATAGGACGGCTCACCCACTCCTTGGTATAAGTATAAGTGGTGGTGGTCACTTCCTTACCACCCAGTTTGTCTTCCTTCTTCTCTTGGGCATGCTCCACCCACTGGTAGTACTCTACAGTACGTCTGAGAGAGATAGCCTTGGCACCAATGCCAAACTGAGCATCTGTGAGCGAATCCTCTGTCGTGGCCATAGCGGTACCACAGATAAGCTCACCTTCCAAAGAGGCATCCTTCTTGTTGGGATTCTCCATCTCCACATAGGCACTCCCTGCCTCGTCGAGCATTTTCTCGGTCTTCACAGCACGACCTTCATTCCACCACAGCAAAGCTGTACCTGCAATAAACAGCAGAAAACCACTGCCGATTGCCTTAAATGAATTGCCTACTCGGGTTCCATAACCCGTCGTTGTTACTTCTTGATAAGCCATAATGATTATTTTAACGGTTATTGTATTAAGTAATGATTCTATGTTTATTGGTTATTGTTGGCAAAATTACAATAAATATTTGAATAATGCCACTTTTTAAGATTTTTTTAATCTTCTTCCATCACATTTAAGACAGCCTCCACAGGCAACTGACGGTTGATGGCTGAGTGGAAGGATATCAAAGTCTGACTGCTGGCCAGACCGAGCGGTTGCAGTTGATCGTGAATAATCGTCAACAAATGATGATTATTTAAGGCATAAAGTTTGATAAACATGTCAAAGTTACCCGTTGTATAATGGCACTCCACCACCTCAGGGATATCCTTCAGTTTCTCGACAACCTCATCAAACGAGCCTGGGTCCTTCAGATTCAGACCGATATAGGCGCATGTCTCGTAGCCGATCTTTTCCGGATCTATCAGGAACTGTGAGCCTTTCAGCACACCCATTGCCGTCAGTTTCTGGATTCGTTGATGGATAGCAGCACCACTGACATTACAGGCACGGGCCACCTCCAGGAAAGGAACACGGGCATCCTCTGCTATCATTCGAAGTATCTGTCTGTCAAGTTTATCTATCTTACTCATAAGTTAATTCATTGGATTTGAGTTCCGTTGCACTATAGTTGATTCGCAGGGCATACGACTGCTGCAATGCTTGTTTCACATCCGTGATAACCCCCATCGGTGTATGCCGGTCAGCCCTCAGACTCACCGTCAGTTTATCTGCATTCTCTGGAGACATACCACCTCGGATAGCCTCAATATGAGCGGGTATATCATCTATTGATACCAGGTCACCATTCAACTGGACAGTCCATTCCCCATGAAACTGTCCGATATAGATATTCACAACCGAAGCCTTATTGGCCAGTTTCTGGACACCAGCGCCTTGAGGAACCTCCAATCTCACCTTCACCTCATCACTGCGCATGTGGGTGACGATCATGAAGAAGAAAAGAACCGTGAAGATCAGGTCAGGCATCGATGCCACATTCAGTGAAGGCACCTGATGACGTTTCCGCTGGAACATACTCCGCATCGGTCTCATCGCCCACCTCCTTTCAGATCCTCACTGATACGTTGCGGATAATATTCGTTAGCCTCTAAACGTTCCTCGTTGTTACAAGTCACATAGCGCTTGCCGAAATGCTTCTGGGCATAGTTCTCACGTAAGGCAGCATAAGCACTTACAATGGCGTTCTGCATCTTGAAATAAGCCTCATAGCTAGTCTGACGGTCTGCTTTCACGGCAACAACATGTCCTTCACGATTGACAGAAGCTATCGCCCGTACTTCTTCTGCCAATGCCTTAGGCGTCATAACTTTCCCATTACACGTCAACTGGTTTTGGGCATCAAGCTCCACCTGTAATACATTGTCTTTATTGATATCCGTCAGTTGTTCCTCTTGTTGAGGTGGCGGTGCCATCTGGCGCAACAGCCCCTTCTCCGTGTCCATCGATGATGTCACGAGGAAGAAGATCAACAGCATGAATGAGATATCTGCCGTCGAGGTGGTATTCAGCTCCGGAATTTGCTGACGATAGCGCTTACGAAACATCCGATAATCAATAGGATTGAGGTATAGATAAACATATCGGTCGTCTTCAGCCAGAAGGTATCAGAAAAGCGCACCCCATTCGTCATGACAGGCGAAGATGAACCTAAGAGGAAAGTCAGTACCAGACAGGCGATCAGTCCGATAGCGACACACCAGCCAATACGACCAGCCGGCACACCATTAACGATATCATCACCTTTTCTTCGACTACGGAGCGTATGCCATACCGACCAGGCTGTCACACCGATAGCGAACGCCAGCATCAAGTACATCAACCCCAGCATCAGATCTGCGAAGAAAGGCGATACCAAACTCATGCTTTCTTATTTTTATAGACAGTAATCATATCCATCAGCGTAATGGCCGACTCCTCCATCTGTGCCGTCAGGCGCTCGATCTTGGAAAGGATATAGCTATAGAACAACTGCAGGATCAGCGCCACCACGATACCGAAAATCGTCGTGATCAGTGCCACCTTCATACCCTGAGCCACAATCGTAGGACCGATGTCACCAGCCTGCTGGATCTGGTCAAACGCCATCACCATACCTATCACGGTTCCGAGGAATCCTAATGACGGGGCCATAGCGATGAACAACTTGATCCACGAGCAGCCCTTTTCCAGATTTGCCGCCTGCAATCCACCGAAGTTCGCAATGCTACGCTCTATGGCATCCATGGGCTGATTGATATGCAACAAGCCCTGATAGCACACACTTGCCACAGGACCACGTGTATTCCGACAAAGCGTCTTGGCACCTTCCACATCATCTGCCTGCAGACGACTCTCGATATCTTCCATCAACTTACGCGCTTTGATCTCCGACAGCGTCAGATAGATGATGCGTTCGATACAAAAGGCTAGGCCTAACACCAAAGCCAAAGCCACCAGTGACATAAAGCCGACGTTACCATCGATAAACTTGGTTTTCAACTGTTTGTGGAAACCTCCCTCCTCAACTTCTCCATCCGGATCTTCAGCCAGCATCAGATCCGTACCCAATGAATCGTTCAAAGCTGCAGCGCCAGCCGTTACTGAGGTATCGGCAACAAGCACAGTATCTTGCTTAGAACTATCTTGGGCAATGGCAGTTTGCGTAATACAAAGCAAACCTATCAGTGAAAACAGAATAATCAGTCTTTTCATAACTTATCAATATTCTGCGGAGAGAGGGGGATTCGAACCCCCGAATCGCTTTTGACGATTACACGCTTTCCAGGCGTGCCTCTTCAGCCACTCGAGCACCTCTCCTTGCGTTTTTGCGGATGCAAAGGTAGCATTTTTACCGCACATTCTGCTGTTTATAGAGTTATATTTAATATTTTTTCGCAGTTCTCGTTTGTCTGGTTCGCCACTGTCTCTGCATCCACGCCATAAACCTCCGCCAGACGTTGCAAGACGTAGGCCACGAAAGCAGGTTCATTACGTTTTCCTCGCATGGGCACAGGTGCCATATAGGGGGCATCTGTCTCCAGCACGATCCTGTCAAGCGGCACACAGGCTGGGAGCACTTCCGGCAGATGCGATTTCTTGAAAGTCAACACGCCCCCGACACCGAGCACAAAGCGCTCAAACTGCAGGAGTTCCCTGGCCTCTTGCTCATTGCCGGTAAAACAATGGAATATGCCACCAGGCAAATCGTTCTTATAACGTTTCAGAATGGTCACCAGTTCATTCTGGGCCTTCCTGCAATGGATCATCAATGGGAGCCGGAGCTCAACCGACCATCTCACCTGTTCCTCAAAG
>JAEEGL012850169.1_pt1 | contig 19805 bp, 18 predicted proteins | sample 9134231 | NCBI WGS metagenome assembly JAEEGL01 (sample SAMN16246548, study PRJNA631951) | gut metagenome | biome: gut microbiome; feature: rumen; material: fiber-attached | host: Bos | place: Iran: Karaj | collected 2018-10 | reverse complement strand
CTCTGCCTCTTATTTCAACAGAGTTTATTTTAATAACATCGAGATATTTTTGTACTTTTTCGTAAGTACTTTCACTAATCAGAATTTGAGTATTAAATTGTCTGTTCTGAGACTCAATTCTGCTGGCAACATTTACGGTGTCACCAATAACTGTATATTCAAGATGGTCAGGAGTCCCGATATTTCCGACAAACGCATTTCCTGTATTTATACCTATACTGATACCAATATTCGGTTTATTTTCATGTTTCCATTTTTTCTTCAATTCCTTTGTTTTTTCAACCATTTCATAGGCGCAAAAAACGGCATTCTGTGCATGATTTTTATCTTTATTAGGCTCATTGAATATTGCAAGAATTGCATCCCCTATAAATTTATTTACGCATCCGCCGTACTTTTCAATAATGGGTATCATCTGTTCAAAATATTCGTTTAACAAATTAGAAACTTTTGTTGGTTCTAATGTTTCAGATATTCTGGTAAAGCCTCTTATATCGGAAATAAGTATTGTTACTTCTGACTTTTTACCGCCAAGATTTATTTCCGAATTGTAATTGTTAATTATGTTATTAACAACGTTTGTATTTATATATTTTTCCATAGCATTTTGCAGTTTATTTTTCTTGTAGCTCTCTTGTATAAATTTCAATAAGAATGTTAAAAGCGCATATAAGATAACAAACAAAGCCGGAGTAATTACATCTATTGCGCATCCTTTTGAATAAGCAAAAAGAGCGGCGTAAAAGTATAAAAATTCTAAAAATAAAATACCAATAACTGAATAAACAGGAGTTAAGAAATAAACAATTACAAACGTAATTATTATCAGAAAAGAAATTATTAAAATATTATATATAGGCTTAATGTTCTTTATAAAAAATGAATTAAGCATATCATCTATGGCCGTAGCTTGAATAGCTACGCCAGGGTATTCATGATAAATAGGCGTTGAATGTATATCCAATAATTCCGGCGTACTGGCACCGACTACAACAACTTTGTCATCAAAAATATGAGTATCTAATTTTGCAGGCTGATTATTTTGTATTGAGGCAAAATCCTTTATGACTAATGAAGCAGGTATCTGTTTGTGTCCGATAATACTACCTTCTTCCAATGGTTTAAAAAATGACAGATTCTGTTTAGCCCCTTCTTTTATCGGAACATTAACGATTTTTTTATTTTTTAAAAGAATTGAGTAATAATTATCAAATAATTCTATGCTTTCGACTGGGTATAATCTTATAAAAGCTGCAAGAGCAAGTGAAGGATAATAATCATTATGATATTTTATAATAGGTTCAAAAGTTCTTATTGTTCCGTCATTATCAACGGAAACATTTACTCCGCCGGCGGTTTTTATGTTATTTAAATATCCTTCCAACAGAGGTTTATAATAATTGTATGAGCTTTTTGATATATATTTAGTACTTCTGTTATCCTGAACAGGAATTTGAAATTCTTTTTTTAAAGGCGGCTGAGAAGATTGTAATCCGTTAAAAGACTTATTAAAATCTATTCCTACAACCAATTTATTAAGATTTTTAATTCTTTCTTTGAATAAATTGTCCTGAGTTTCATCTGTTTTTGTTGAAATAAGTGCATCGAAGACTATTAGTTTTGCTTTTGTATGATTTTGCAGATATTCAAAAATATCGGCATAATACTGTCTGTTCCAAGGGAGTTTTCCGATATCGTTTATTGATTGTTCGTCAATAGCAACGATAACAACATCATTTGGTGCAGAGGTTGTATTTGTAAGTTTTAACATCAAGTCATAAAAATTATCCGAAAGATATTTTGTTGAAAAGAAATAAGTACCAAAAGAAAATAATATTAAAAATATTAGGAAAGGTACAATATTTTCTATGTAAAATTTTGGTATTTTTTTCATTGTTAAATTAATCCATTCTTTTCCTTGATTCAAGGATATCATAAAAATGATGGTAATTATATATAAATTATTCAAAATTATTGTATTTTGCATATTTTTATTTGACACAAAAATCTTATCCATAGTAAAATATGGTGTAAATTACGTTATGAGGACAAAATTTTGGAAACAAGAAACGGATTTTCTCTTGCTGAAATATTAATAACCATATCTGTTATAAGTATTATTGCAGGTCTTTCTTTAGGCTTTTTTAAAAACCAAGAGCCTGACAGAAGACTTTATGATTCTACTATGAAGCAATTAGGACAAGCAGTACTTACAGTTTCACGTAAAGCTTGTTCAGGTGAACCGGTATGCTGGAATAGTGCAAATAACGCTTTTGAGGGATTGCCTAGTTGCCCTAGTTATAATATTACCCCAGTGAAATATGAACGCAGACAGTGTACATATTCAGATCCATCAGGAGGTGTTGCTTGTTCTGCTCCTTATAGTTACGTCGCCACACGGAAATTATGTACAGCGCAACCTGAATGCTCAGTAGGTAAAGAACTTAAAACATACAGAGAATTGTTCTGTGAGAGCGGACCTCAGTTAGATAAAAAAGTTGAGGTTAGCGCCGGAAAATATATAACCTTTTTCTGTGATCAAATGTATGATTTGTTGACCAATGTTTCCGCTTCTTCTGTATCGAAAAGAGAAATTTGCCTTGATAATGGTAATAGCTTTATAACTCTTCCAAATCGTGTTAGGATTTACGGTTTAGGAGATCATAATGCCAGTCCCGGCATGAAGGTAAATAATTCAACATCTTATGTTATGGGCCCCCCCGGTATAATTTTAATCAGATATGATAATCCTAATAATAATTTATTTGGTTCCGGTGATGTAATGTCAAGTGATGATACCGGTGCAATTGTTGTATATCCTAACGGAAGAGTCATATCAAAAGATACTATATTAAATAAAGCAAGCAGCTCAATGGATCCAGGGGTAAGGAACTCGATACCATATTATTTTAATAACGCCAGTGGTTTAGGAGACTTATTACCTAAACCTAAACCAGGAGTTTCAAGTCTGTCTTCAAAAGGAAGCGAAGCCGCTACATATTTTGTTCATTCTAGTGTTTGTGGCTCTGACGGTAAAAATTGCAATAATATAATAAATGATCCAATGCTAAAAAGTCCATCGATGCCTACATTTATTTCTTCTCCTTAGTATTGCCGATAATATAAATTATGTAATCCTATATACTCCTTTTGTATGATTTTTTGAAATTTTACTAAAGATTAAATTTTAATTGCCGATATCTAACATGTAAGATCTTTTACATGAAGGGTATATTAATGACAAAACAATTTGTACAAAATCCCAAGAAATCACGGCAAAATGATATATTTAATACAAGAAAATTATTAAATCTTGCAAAGAAAGCGCATGCTGAATATCTTTTAAAATCACAGGAAAAAGATTTGAATAATGCTATTGATTATTACGGAAGAGCACTTAGAGTTTCTCCTCACTTAAGCGAACCGTATTACAAATTAGCTTATCTTTTATATTCAAAACATGAAATAGAGTTAGAGGAATGTTTATTGCAATGTAAAAAAGCTGTTCAATTAGAACCTAACTCTGCAAAAGCAAGATTATATTACGGATACTTTTTAAATATTGCAGGTTATACAAAACTGGCAAGAAATGAATTTTTAAAATCCGTTAAATTAAATTTCTTCACATCTTCCAGAGCAAGATTAGCGCTTGGTGCAAGTTTATTTGACGGTATAACCAGTAAAGAGTTATCTGCTCCGTTTATATTAAAGGCATTACATTATGTAATCACGGGAATATTATTATCTTTTGCGGATAAATCAGTGATTATGATGTTTGCAAAATTTATATTATTGAATTTAAGCATATTTAAATACAAATTTAATGGGACATTGTTAAGAAGAGTAGGGAAGTACAAGATGGCTATTTCAAATTTTGATGCTGCCGCAGAAAACGCAGCAAATTCAGAAGATTTTTATGTAAAATCGGGAGATACTGCATATCAAGCTAATGATATAAATCTTGCAATATCTTCATACAAAAAAGCATTGGAAAAAAATCCGAACAACATGGAAGCAATAACAAAATTAACAAGATTATTGCAAAAATATTCCGACGGAAGAGATGAAGAAATTATAGTTTGTTATAATCGCATATTGAAAAACAATCCTAGAAATTCAAAACTTTATTATGAGTTAGGCAATATTTATTTAAAAAAAGATGACAGATTTTCAGCAAGAAATGCTTTCAAAATGGCACTTGAAATTGAACCGGAAAATCCTTTCTATTTAAACAGTTATGCTTATTCACTTATTCAGTTGAAAAATTATGATGAAGCTCTTGTTCATTATAAAAAAGCTATTAAACTTAATCCTGACAACAAATGGACATCAATAGTTTGTCAAGCACAAGGTTCTATCTATCAACAAATAAAAGGTAATTATGAGGCTGCTGTTACTTCTTTTGAAATGGCTATATTATTGGATAAAGAAAATTATGATGCATATCAATCATTAGGTGATATTTATCAAGATATGGGTGATGTTGAAACCGCTATTGAATACTACTGCCAAGCACTCAAAATAAAAGAAAATCCTCGCAGTTATCGTGCATTAGGAATAGCTTTTTGGGAAAATGATGACGTTGATGAAGCTATTATTGCATTTGAAAAATGTCTAAGCTTGGATGAAACTAATTATGAATCTTATGACAATTTGGGTACGGCACTTTTAGATGGAAGCGGAGATGTGGATGGAGCTATGAAATGCTTTAAATCAGCTCTTTCTTTAAATCACAATGATGCCCTTGCATATTTTAATCTGGGAAAAATATATCAAATTCTGCAAATGAACACAAAAGCGGCAGAAAATTATCAAATGGCACTTGATTTGAACAAAATTACAGAGATAATGGACTCAGAAGAAATAGAAAAACGACTTTATTCTATTTTTAATTAGGCTGCAATTCCTTTTTTCGCGCCTTCTGCTGCCCATTGTTGAAGTTTTTCGGCTTTTTCAAGTTTATGCTTGTAGAATGTTATTTCAGCGTCTAATTTCTTTTCTAATGCAGCTAAATGTTGTCTTCTCGCTTCAAGAGATTTTGCTTCAGGCGAATTCGGGTCGAGGCTTGAAGAAAGTTGAGACAACTGTACCATATTGCTGTCCAAGCCGGCTTTAATCTGAGACAGACGAAGAATAGAGTTTGAATAGTCATGCACCATACCAAGTGCAACTTGTTCTGTCAGTAAATAAATTACTAAAGGTGCCATACCTTCTACCTTTCCTTTCTTAATATGTTATTGTAACCTGTCAAGTTTTTTCCCTTCGACCAAATTATAGGGATTTCCGCTTTCGATTATTTGTTCCATTTGGTATAATCTGTATTTTACATGGTTTAGTCTGTATTTAGCAATTTTTTGTTTTTTTTGTGAAGAGAGTACGTCAGACACATTTGTAGAAATGGTATTCATAAATAAAAGAATAGGATTATTCTTGTAAAGATAAGCCATCGATAATTTAAAAAATTGTCTGAAGTTTTTTAATGCTAATAACATAATAAGCCTTACTATACAATTATTACCTATATTATTAAAGTAATTAATTCCCGCTAAAATGCCAAGAAACTCCCTTTTTGTAACAAAATTTTACAAAAGCATCGCGTTAGAAAATTGAAAATTTTTTGAAATCTATGTAAAGATTTGTAACAAAATCTCAAAAAACCCTAAAGTTTTTCAAAATTTTGCCGATAACAATATTACAAGGAGTTAAAATGAGGTCAAAATGCAAATAAATTCTCTTACAGGAAATATTGGTACAACATATTCAGGAATAGTTACAGGTGCAGAACTTGAAAGTGTTTCTAAGGAAATTTTCGGAGTAGCTTCAGGCGAAACAGCAAAAGTAAGTTATAATCCAAAATCTCAAGAAAACCTGCAAACTTCTCAAAGTGCCACTTCTGAAGAAATAAATCTTTATAACAGAAAAACAAACCTTGATTTATCAAGACAAATAGCACAAAACAACTCAAGTTATAATATGCAGCTTTCACAAAGTGCATTGCAAAATATTCAGGCTCTTAACCAGCTTGCTGTTACAAATCAACTTAATACTCAAAAACTTGTTGACGGCAAAGTTATAGTTCCATTGGATGAAACAGGAAAAGATACAGAGTTAAAGGAACACAAATTAGGTTATGATCCTGTTATTGCAAAAATTTATGCTTTTGAAAAAGATAATCCCTTCTTATCAGATAACTCTACGTATATTAATAATGCAGGTAAGAATTCAGTAAAACTTGCATAAAAAAAATTCTTATCTCAATTTATTCTTAGAGGCGCAAGCCTCTTTTTTTTATTTATATTATATACTTGCACAATAAGATTAATTATATATAATATAAGATGGAAAAGTTATTGAAAGAAGTAAAGATATGGGCATTGTAGTACAAAAGTTTGGTGGATCATCAGTTGCTGATGCAGATAGAATAAGAAATGTAGCAAAGGCAGTTATAAAAGAAAAAAATGCCGGTAACAAAGTAGTGGTTGTTGTTTCTGCAATGGGTAAAACCACCGATTATTTGACAAAACTTGCTCATGAAGTTACTGCCCATCCCGACAGCAGAGAGCTGGATATGCTTTTGACTACCGGAGAACAGGTTTCTATTGCTATGCTTGCAATGGCACTGCAAAACGAAGGGGAAAAAGCAATAAGCATGAATGCTGCTCAAATAGGTATTATAACTGAGAATGTTCATACTAAAGCAAGAATTGTAGATGTAAAAACAGATAAACTTTTGGAAAAACTGAATGAAGGATATATTGTAGTTGCAGCCGGTTTTCAGGGAGTCACACCGGAGGGTGAAATTACTACTCTTGGGCGTGGTGGTTCTGATACTTCAGCAGTTGCAATTGCTGCTGCACTTAATGCAGATTATTGTGATATATATACTGATGTTGACGGAGTTTATACGGCTGATCCGAGAATAATAAATTCAGCTGCGAGGTTGGATAAAATTCTTTACTCTGAAATGCTTGAATTGGCAAGGGTAGGAGCTAAGGTTTTACATCCCCGTTCTGTTGAAACTGCAAAACAATTTGATGTAAAATTGAGGGTAAGAAGCAGTTTTAATCTTGATGATTTAGGTACAATGGTAGTAGGAGAAGAACTAATGGAAATTTACAGACCGGTTAGCGGAGTTGCAGCAGATTTAAATCAAGTAAGGATTTCTGTTCTTGATGTGCCTGAAGCTCCCGGTACTGCGGCTGCTCTTTTTGGTAAATTAGCTGCACACAATGTTAGTGTTGATATGATTATTCAAACGCATGCCATAAAAGCTGAAACGAATAATATTGATTTCACCGTTTCAAAATCAGATTTTGACGAGGCAATGAAATTGGTTGATGAATTTGCTAAAGAATTTAAAGCAGGAGAAGTTTTAATTGATGACAAAATCTCTAAGGTAAGTATTGTTGGTGCGGGTATGATTGACAGACCCGGTATTGCTGCGAAAATGTTCCAGGCTTTAGCTCAATCCGGAATAAACATTGAAATGATTTCAACCAGTGAAATCAAAATCAGTTGTGTAATATCTAAAGATTACTCAGAAAAAGCAGTTAAAGCATTGCATACTATATTTGATTTAGATCAAACGGAAGGAAATGCAAAGGTATACGGTCTATGAATAACATCTTAATTGTTGATGATGACAGAGATATCAGAGAATGGCTTGAACTTGATTTAAAGTTTTCAGGTTATAATGTTCAGTCTGCAAAAGATGGTGCTGAAGGACTTAATAAAGCTCTGAATGAGAATTTTAATCTTGTCATTCTTGACGTTATGATGCCCAAAATGGATGGTTTTACTGTTTGCAAAAACATAAGAAAAGTAAAAAAAGATTTACCTATTATTTTATTAACTGCAAAAGGTACAATAGATGATAAGGTTACGGGATTTGATTGCGGCGCAAACGATTATTTGGTAAAACCATTTGATATTCAAGAGCTTTTAGTCAGAGCAAGAGCTCTATTAAGAAGGAATGAAACTGTTGAAACAATGAATTCCGAAACTTTGGAAGCAGGTGTTATAAAACTATTTCCAGATTCTTTGGAAGCTTGTATTGCTTCTAAGACAATTAAACTTACACCTACCGAATTTGAAATATTGTATTGTCTTATGCAGCATGTTAATCAAGCTGTCAATTATACCACCCTTTTGGATGAAGTTTGGGGGTATGATGCTGATGAGGATGTAAGAATGGTCAGGGTTCATGTAGGTTGTTTGAGACAGAAAATTGAACCTAATCCTAAAAACCCGGATTTTGTTAAGACAGTTACAAATGTTGGTTACAAATTAACACCCTTTTTGGAACAATGAAAAGATTAAAAATTGCTGAACAGTTATTATTGGTTTTGATTTTTGCTCTTATTTTCCCTTTAATAATAGCATCTGCAATTATTATCAATGTTAATCAAATTGCAGTCAGAAAAGAACTTGTCTCTACTGCAACCATTATTGCTACAAATTTACAAGATAAGATTTCTACAATGTCTAATCTTGAAAATAATACATTGGCTGATATTGCTTTTGCTTATAAAAATATACCAACAGAGGATAATAAAAATAACTTTATCAATGAATTAAATCAAAAAGATAAAGATAAGTTTATACACTATGAAATTATTCATCAAAAAGATGATAATAAAATAGGCAGTTTTTCGTATGGTTTTTTTAATGATAATAAGATTTTTATTTCCTCTTTAAAATTTGATAACAATACATATATCAAAAAGACTTTACCGGTAGAGGTTTTGGAAAAGACTGCTTTATCTCCGTTTATTCCTGCTAACAGACAGATATATATATTGGACAATAATAAAAAATTAATAATGTCTTTAAACTATGATGAAAATAAATACAGGGAAATAACAGAATATTTTCCTAAAAATATATCCGCATTTTTTCCTGTTGTATTTGATAAGAATAAAAACGAACCTAATGTTTTACTTTTTTATGAGCCTTTAAATTTTTATATAGTTGTTTCGAGTCCTGAAATTTTAACAAATTACGGTATAGTGCAGGCTCGACACAAAATAGTTTTGTCTATTCTTATAGCAGCAATTGCTGTATTTGTTGTTTTTGGTATTTATTCTTTTTCTTTATATACAACAATAAGACAATTTTTTAAAACCATTAAAGCTATAGCGGAAGGTAATTACAACAAAAAATTCAGAGTTATAAAAAACCTCTTTACATCAGCAGAAGTAATTTTTATTGCAAATGAATTTAACAGAATGATAGAAAAAATTGATGAAGCTTATAACGAATTAAACGAAATGAATGAGCAATTAAAACGAACCGATGAATACAAATCAAATCTTATTGATACAGTGAGTCATGAGTTCAGAACGCCGTTAACAAGTATCAAAGGTTATACTTCCAGATTATTGAGGCATGATGTAAAAATTGATGATGAAACGAGAAAAAAATCTTTAAAAATAATAAAAGAACAGGCAGAAAGGTTGAGTCGTATGGTAGAAGATTTACTGGTTATTCCGGATATAGAATCTGCTACTTTAAGAATGAATTTTTCCGAAGTGAATTTAAAAAATGTTGTTGATACTGGAATTTTATCTACTTCTAAAGGTGAATCCGAAAATTTTGTTACTGATATTCCGGATGATTTGCCATCCGTATATGCGGATGAAGACAGGCTTGTTCAAATATTTGTTAATTTGTTAGAGAATGCAGTAAAATATTCAAAAGAAAATACAAAAATTGTTACCAGTGCTTATTGTGATGAAAATTTTGCTTATATAAAAGTACATAATGAATCTGAACCTATTCCTAAGGAGAAACTGGATACTTTGTTTGAAAAATTTGCCAGAGTAGAAACAGATTTAACCAGAACGACAAGAGGGACTGGATTAGGTCTTTTTATTGTAAAAGGGTTAGTAGAAACAATGGGAGGGAAAATTTCCCTTAGTGCTGATAACGGATTTGATGTGAAGTTCTCTGTTCCACTATTTAAGGAACATGAAGATGTTTGATGATATTTTTTTTATGAATAAGGCATTAGAAATAGCAAATCAGGCTTCAGTTGATATTCCTGTAGGAGCTGTTCTCGTTAGAGATAATGAAATAATTGCATCCTTTCATAACGAAAAAGAATTAAAGAATGACGTGAGCGCACATGCAGAGATACTGTGTTTAAAAAAAGGTTCAATGATTATGAATAATTGGAGATTAAGAGATTGCAAATTATATGTGACGCTTGAGCCTTGTCCTATGTGTGCTGCCGCTATTATCAATTCTCAAATTCAGAAGGTTGTTTTTGGTTCTTACGATTTATTATATGGGGCATTTGGTTCCAAAATAAATTTGGCTGAAATATTTAATTCTAAAATTAAAATTAAAGGCGGGATTTTACAAAATGAATGTGATAAGCTGTTAGAAGATTTTTGGAGAAATAATGTCAGAGCTTAAAGAATATTTGGATTATTTGGTTGAAAAATATGAAACTGTAGATTTTATCAAAGATGACCCTATTCAGTTTCCTCATAGATTTGATATTTTACAGGATATAGAAATCTCAGGTTTTATATCATCTGCATTAGCTTATGGCAAAAGAGGAGCATTTATAGAAAAATTAGAATTTTTGCATAAAATTTTAGGAAAATATCCTTATGAATTTTGTATGAATTATAACCCGGATAAAGATTTTAAATATTTAGAAAATTTTATTTACAGATTTAATAAAGGAGAGGATATTTCAAATTTGTTAATAGCTTTTCAAAATTTTTATAAAAAGAACCATTCAATGAAAGAATTTTGTGAAAAAGATTATTTAATTAAAAATAATATTAAAAAAGTTATTACGGATTTTGTTGAAGAACTTTCCTCAGGAGTTAAAAATCAAACTGATAGGTTTTCTTATTTGGTAGTTTCCCCGAAATTAAATTCACCATGTAAAAGAATAAATTTATTTTTTAGGTGGATGGTCAGAAAATCAGATGTCGATATTGGGATTTGGGATAAAATAAATAAGAAGGATTTAATTATACCTTTAGATACACATGTGGCAAAAATGTCAAGAAATTTAAATCTTTTACAAAGAAATTCCAATGATTGGAAAAGTGCAGAAATTATTACTGATAATTTAAAAAAATTTGATAATCTTGATCCTGTGAAATATGATTTTGCGTTATTTGGGTTAGGTGTAGCTCCGTTGCCCAGTGTTGCGATACTATCCAAGTAAATTATGTAAATCATTATGAATATGTTTATTAGTATAATTCCGTAAATTTATAAAAAAAACTCTTGAAAATAAAAACTGTCTGTGATACAAATTTATAAGTAAGAGGTTATGGGCCATTAGCTCAGGTGGTTAGAGCGCACGCCTGATAAGCGTGAGGTCTCTGGTTCAAGTCCAGAATGGCCCACCATTTAGTAGGGGGTAGGTAATGCCCTTATTTTTTTGGAGGATATTATGAATAAAAAATTTCTGGTTTCCCTTTTGGTAATGATGGCTTTAGTTTCTTTAGGAGGAATTATTATGGAAGAAGCAAATTCTCAACCGCAAAATGCAAATAAAAGTTATGTTAATATTACAGAAGTTAGAGCAAGTCATATTTTGGTAAAAACAAAGGAAGAAGCGTTAAAAATAAAACAAGATATAGCGCAAGGTAAAATCACTTTTGCTGATGCGGCAAAAAAATATTCAGCTTGTCCTTCCGGAAAAAGCGGCGGTGATTTAGGATATTTTTCCAGAGGTCAAATGGTTAAGCCGTTTGAAGATGCTGCCTTTTCTTTAAAGAAAGGTACAGTATCCGAGCCTGTTAAAACTCAATTTGGTTATCACTTAATTGTAGTTACGGGACAGAGATAAAACAAACCTCAATACAATAAGTTTTAAATAAAAGATTGGCATGTTTATTTATCGTGTTTATGTATTCATGTTTTTTTTGATGTGTTAAAATTTAATTGTAGTAAATAATTGGTATGGTATAGACAGTATGTGGGAATATTCAGATAAAGTAAAAGAGTATTATAAAAATCCAAAAAATGTCGGCGAAATTGAAGATGCCGACGCAATAGGCGAAGCAGGCAGTTTGGTATGCGGAGATGCTTTAAAAATATACTTAAAAATTGGGAAGGACGGTAAAATTACCGATGCGAAGTTTCAAACTTTCGGTTGCGGTTCTGCTATTGCCAGCTCTAGTGCTTTAACGGAAATGGTTATTGGAAAAACTATAGATGAAGCATCAAAAATAACAAATGAAGATATAACTGAATTCTTAGGAGGTTTACCTAAGGAAAAAATTCATTGTTCTGTTATGGGACAAGAAGCATTAGAGGATGCGATATCAAAATATAAAGGTATAGCAAAGAAAATTGATGAAGACGACAGAGTAATATGTCAGTGTTTTAACGTTACTGAAAATCAATTAAGACAACTTGTCAGAGAAAAAAATGTCAAAGATATTTATGAAGCATCTGATATTTGTAAAATAGGTTCAGCCTGCGGTAAATGCAGAAATGAAGCAGAACAAATTATTGATGATGAACTTCAAAAAATAAATTCAAAACCGGATAAAATGACAAAAACGCAACTCGTTTTGAAAATTCACAATGTCTTGGAAAATCATATATCAGACAGACTTCGTAAAGATGGAGGAGACATTGAGCTTATTAATGTAAAAAAGAAAAAAGTTTATGTCAGACTAAAAGGTGTTTGCGGAAAGTGCAAAAACAGTTCTCTTACTTTGAAGGGATTTGTGGAAAAAACTTTGAAAGAACAAGTTTCTGATGAAATAGAAGTAATAGCGGTGGAATAATGGATAAAATTATATATCTTGATAACAATGCAACAACAAAAATAGATGAAAAAGTTCTTGAAAAAATGATGCCTTATTTAACGGATTTATATGCAAATCCTTCCAGTATGCATGATTTTGGCGGAAATTTAGCAAAAGCAATAGTAAAAGCCAGAGAACAAATTCAAGATTTTGTCGGGGCGGAAAATAGGAGCGAAATTACTTTTACAAGCTGTGCAACAGAAAGTTCAAATATCGCAATAAAAGGTGCATTGGAAATTAATAAAAACAAAAAACATATAATTACTACAAAAGTGGAACATCCTGCCGTTTTAAATACATACAAATGGTTTGAAAAACGTGGTTATGATGTAACATATCTTTCTGTAAATTCCGAAGGAGAATTGGATTTAGATGAACTAAAAGAAGAAATTCGAGAAGATACGGCATTAGTATCTGTTATGTGGGCAAATAATGAAACAGGTGTTATTTTTCCTGTTGAAAAAATTTCAAAAATTATTAAAGATAAAAACCCAAAAACGTTATTTTTTGTTGATGCAGTTCAAGCAGCAGGGAAAATTCCTATAAATGTTTCTGATACAAATATAGATTTTCTAACACTTTCGGGACATAAATTTCATGCACCAAAAGGTGTTGGTGCATTGTATGTAAGAAAAGGAATTCTCATTCCGCCATTAATGCTAGGCGGACATCAAGAAAACGGATTGCGCCCCGGAACAGAAAATGTAGCTTCAATAGTAGTAATGGGAGAAGCTGCAATTCTTGCAAAAGAATATTTAAAAGAAGAAAACTCAACAGTAAAAGCTTTACGAGATGAATTAGAAAAAGGCTTACTTTCAAGAATTCCAAATGCAAGACTGAACGGGAGCAAAACCAAAAGAGTTCCAAATACTTCCAATATGAGTTTTGAATATATAGAAGGGGAATTGATTTTACTTCATCTTTCGGATGCAGGTATATGCGCAAGCTCAGGTAGTGCCTGCACAAGCGGTAGTTTGGAGCCAAGTCATGTTTTAAAAGCAATGGGTATTCCTTTTACTGCTTTACATGGCAGTGTTCGTTTCAGTCTAAGCAGATTTACCACAAAGGATGAAATTGAATATGTTATAGAAAATGTTCCTTCTATTATAAAAAGATTAAATAGTTTTTCTCCGTATCAAAAAGAGCTTAAAGCGCTGGAAGATATGCGGTTTTATGCTAAATAAATTATCTGCTGTAACTGTTTTGTATCTTTTTATTATATAGCTATTGAAATAAAAATTTGTTTCATATATCATAAGACTATTGACAACAAATTTGTGAAAAAGGACGCACTCATGAATAGTATTATTAAAGAAATTGAAAATGAATATTTGAAAAATGATTTACCGGAAATCAATACCGGTGATACCGTAAAAGTTATGGTTAGAATTGTTGAAGGTAATAAAGAACGTCTGCAAGCTTTTGAAGGCGTTGTTATCAAAAAAACAGGCGAAGGTGCCAGAAAAATGATTACCGTAAGAAAGGTATTTCAAGGTATTGGTGTAGAAAGGGTATTCCCTGTACATTCTCCTCGTATTGACAGTATTAAAGTTTTGAGAAAAGGTGATGTTAAACGTGCAAAACTTTATTACTTGAGAGAAAGAACCGGAAAAGCTACTCGTATTAAAGAAAAGATTACTGTTCAAAAATAATGGCAATAAATTGGTATCCTGGACATATTGCAAAGGCTGAACGTGAGCTTAAAGAAAAACTCAATTTAGTTGATGTAATTATTGAAGTCATTGATGCCAGAATACCGTTAAGCAGTAAGTACTTAAATATTGAAAAACTAATCGGGGCAAAACCTCGATTAGTTTTATTAAATAAAGCTGATTTGTCAGACAATGAAAAAAACAAAGCATGGAAAAAATATTTTTCTGATATTAAAATTAATGCGCTTCTGACTTCAGCAAGTAATAATAAAGATATCTCTGCAATAATCAGTAATCTTATTGATTTGGGTAAAGAAAAAATGCTCCAATTATCAGCGAAAGGTATCTTACCTCGTCCTGTCAGAGTAATGATAATAGGATTACCGAATGTAGGGAAATCTAGCATAATTAACAAATTAATAGGAAAGAAAAAAGCTAAAACAGGAGCAAAAGCCGGAGTTACAAGAATGCAGCAATGGGTAAGAATAAATCCCCGTATAGAATTGTTGGATACGCCGGGAATTATTCCGATGAAGCTTGAAAACCAGGATGCTGCTTATAAGCTTGCTATGGTGAATTCCGTCGGCGAAGCTACTTATGATTATATCGAAGTTGCAAGGAAACTAATCAATTTGTTAAAAGATAAGTATCCTGAACAAATTATGAATTATTATAAATTAACTTCAAAAGAGGAAATAACGATTGAGAATATAACAAAATCAAGGAACCTTCTGCTTCTCGGAGGAGAATTAGATATAAACAGAGCGGCAACAATGATTTTATCCGATTTCAGAAACGGTAAAATCGGACATTTTACACTTGATGACTTAATAATAAAGGATAAAACAAATGAGTGAGTTATTTGACTTTGACAAGAAAACCAAAAAAGCAAAATTCCTTATCGGTACTGATGAAGCAGGAAGGGGACCTTTAGCAGGACCTGTAGTTGCAGCCGCAGTTGTATTTAAGAGATTAAGCGCAAAAGTGAAAAATGAGCTTGAAATTCTTAATGATTCAAAAAAACTTTCCGCTAAAAAAAGAGAAGCCTTATACGATGTTATTATAAAACATTCTTTTTATTCAATAAAAGAAATAGATGTAGAAACAATTGAGAAAATAAATATTTTACAAAGTGCTTTACTTGCTATGAAATTGGCTTGTGATGAAGTTGCTTCGCAATTAGATGGAGAATATGAAGTTTTTGTAGACGGAAATAAAAAAATTCCGGATTTAAATTGCAAACAAACTTCAATAGTGAAAGGTGACGGCACTTCTGCTGCGATTGCTGCTGCAAGTATTCTTGCAAAAGTTTATCGTGACAGATTAATGGATAAACTTGATGAAGAATTTCCTTTTTATAATTGGAAAAAGAATAAGGGATATGGTACAAAAGTTCATATAGATGCAATTAAAGAATATGGAATAACTGTTTATCACAGAGAAAGTTTTTTAAAAAAATTTAGAAATGGAAATAACAATACTTAAAATTTTATTTAAAAAACTTTTTTTTGATTATATAATGGATAAACACAGTTATTTTAATGAGAGTAAGTATTTATGGTTTTGGAAAAAGAAAAATTACCTCCTCAAAGTATAGAGGCTGAAGAAAATGTTATCGGAGCAATGCTTGTTAATCCGGTTGTTACTTCAAGAATTGCGGAGATACTTAGACCGGATATGTTTTATGACCCTGCATTAGGAAAAATATATTCTTGTATATTAGATTTGTTTAATACATCTAAACCTGTTGATATAGTTACGGTTTCAGATGATCTTGATAAAAAAGGTATACTAAATGAAGTTGGGGGCAGAGCCAGAATAAGCAGTTTAGCAATAGATGTTGTAACTACCGCAAATGCAGAATATTATGCAAAAATCGTTGAAGAAAAATCTTCATTGAGAGAATTGATTGATGCAGGCTCAGATATTGTTAAAATGGCTTATGAAGAAAGTTCTCAAGATGTTTTGGAACTCGCAGAGCAGGCTATTTTTTCAATTGCACAAAAACATACAAAATCGGATCTTGTTCACATAAAGGATATAGTCAACGAAACTTATGAACAAATTGAGCAAAGATACAGTAATAGTGAAGAATTAGCAGGAGTATCCAGCGGGTTCTATGATTTGGATGCAAAAACATCCGGCTTTCAAAAATCAAATTTAATAATTATTGCAGCTCGTCCTTCTATGGGGAAAACTGCTTTTGCATTAAACATAGCTCAGCATGTAGGATTGCATTTAAAAAAGCCTGTTTTAATATTTTCGCTAGAAATGAGTAAAGAACAACTTGCTCAACGTATGTTGTGTTCTGAGGCGGAAATTGATTCTCAAAGAATAAAAACAGGGAAATTGCAAGCTAATGATTGGGTAGGCTTGTCAGAAGCAATGGGAAAACTATATGAAGCACCAATATATATTGATGATTCCCCTGTTCTTACAATTACAGATTTAAGAGCAAAGTGTAGAAAAAAGGCAATGCAAGTCGGAGAAATCGGACTTATTGTTGTAGATTATTTACAATTAATGGAAGGCAATGTTAAAGGCGGAAATGATGCAAATCGTGTAAATGTTATATCTGCAATTTCAAGAGGGTTAAAAGGTATAGCAAGAGATATTAATGCTCCTCTCATAGCTCTTTCCCAATTATCACGTGCAGTTGAACAGCGCCAAGATAAAACTCCGATGTTATCTGACTTGAGAGAATCCGGTTCTATAGAACAGGATGCTGATATTGTTATGTTTATTCACAGAGATGATTATTATGATAAAGAAGGTGAAAACTTGGAAAACCGTGGTAAAGCAAAAATAATTGTTGCAAAACAAAGAAACGGTTCAACAGGTTCTATTGATCTTCTGTTTCAAGATAATATTACAAAATTCAAAAACAAAGCAATAAGACCAACTGCATTATAAAAAAATGCCCTTGTAAAAATTACAAGAGCTGAACAATTTTTTATTCAAAAATTATTGGTTGTCTTTGTCCAAGAAGTCAATGACTTCTTGATAATTTTGTTCCAACAAATAGTTCATTGCAGTTTCTTTTAAAGAAATATCAGCATCGTTAAATGAACTAAAATTGTTATCGTGCAAATTTAAAATTGCCATGCTTGGATTTTTATATGCCATATTATCTAAAGCATTTATATCATCCAACAACTTCTTTACTAAAATGTTTCTTGTAGAAATTTTTTCTTTTTCCATAGCTTTAACACCCTTAAACTGTCTTACAATCATGTAATCGGCATTTTTTTGAAAAACTTTAGGGTTTTTAAAGATTTTGTTACAAAAGTTTACATAATTTTTAAAAAATGCCATTTTTACGGCATTTTTTGAGTTGTAAATTTTTCAAAAAATTCCCATAATTTTGATTTTTCTTGTTTTTTGAATCCGATTTTTTCAGCAAAAGAGATATAAAGTGATTTTTTTGCTCTGGTTATTGCAACATATATCAGCCTCAGAGTTTCTTCTATTTCTTCTTTGGCAAGAAAAGATGGAGTTACTTTCTTTTTTGAAAGGATATCAATTTTCTTTAAAAGGGAATTGTTTTTTGCTTCATGTTTTTTGCATAATGAAATAAAATCTATATTGAAATTTTTTGAAGAAAATTCCGGTAAATAAACATAATCATACTCGGCGCCCTTTGCCTTATGTATTGTCATAATTTGGACAAATCCCTGCAATTCGGATGCAGTTTTATCTTTTGAAAAAATATTTATTCCTTTAATTGAATTTTTTGATAGTAATTCTGTAAAATATTTGATAACATTTCCTGTTTTATTTAATTCTATTTTATCTTCATTGTCAGATATATTCAGATACTTATCAATTAAAATAGCAAATAAATATGCGTTAGATTTATCAATTATATCGTTAAAATAGTTATTTGCAGCTTTTATTATCAATTCCTGTAAAGAAATTGCGGTATCTTCAATAATTGCTACTATATCCCACCATAATAATTCAAGCATTTTATCACCTCTAGCATGAACTTTTAAAAACATAGGTGAAATAAACAATTCTTTACTATCATTTATTTTTTGATATACAAATTTATCAAAAGTATATTTACCTATATTACAAAATTCTTTATACATATCGGCTGCATTTTTATTGGAAAAAGGCTTAACAAAAAACTTTAATAAAGAAAGAATAAATTTAAATACTTTCTTTTGATTTAAGCTTTCAGTCATGCAAATAACATTAAGTCCGTTTTTTTCAAGATAACTTGCCCATTCAAAAACGGCCTTATTTGAACGTAATAAAATTGCAAATGTAGGTTTATTTTCTTGTGCATTTTGAATTTTTTGTTTTATATCAACAATAATACCTTGCATTTGTGCATTCTGATTTTCAAAAGTTTTAAGTTCAATTGGTTTTTCAGAAACAGGATTTTTTCCTTCTATTCCTCTCATTTTCAAATTAAAAAAGGAATTTTTCATTACTTCAGAAGTGTAAGAGTAGTCAATTAAAGAATTAGCCATCTCGTATATTTTTTTTGTGCAGCGTTGAGAAGTTGTCATTGAAAAAGAAGTATGTTTTTCAATAAACTGTTTAAAGCCTTCTACATCTGCTTCACTAAAGGTACCTGTAATAGCTTGATTAACATCTCCGCAGCGAATTAAATTTTGAGATTTATCGGTTAATATACTTATCAATTCTTGTTGAATTGCACTGGAATCTTGCGCTTCATCTTCAATAATATATTCAAATTTTTCCTGATAATATTCCAAAATATCTTTATTTTCTTTCAGTAATTTTATTGAAAGAAGAAGTAAATCATCATAATCAATAAGATTCAAATCTTTTAATTTTTTATTATATTCGGAAAGTATTTTTATAAAGTCTGTAAGAGAGTTGTCATGGATTTTTGTATTTTCAATTTGAACTTGTCTTGTTTTAATTTTTGAAACGGCTTTTTGGATTAATTCTGCTTCTGATTTGAAATCAATATTATCAGGTAAAATTTTTATTGCGATATCTTCAATAATTTTACTTCTCATTGTATCATCACAAACGGAAAATCCTTCTTCTAAATTTACCTTTGTATAATTATCATTTTCATTTAGTAATCGATATGCAAAAGCGTGGATAGTACTAATTGATGGCAAATTTTGCGTATTTCCTGAAATATCTTTATATCTGTTTAGAAAATTATTCGCTGCAGATTCCATATAAGTCAGTACAACGATTTTTTTAGGACTAATGCCTTTTTTTACAAGCTCTATTAATAAAGCAAGCATTACTGTGGTTTTTCCTGCTCCCGGAACAGCAGGAACAGCCATATAACCCTTTTCATAATTCAATATTGGCTTTTGATCTTCTCTGGGAATAAAATTAAAATTAATTTTTTTATTTTCTTCCG
>JAEEGL013965885.1_pt1 | contig 19806 bp, 14 predicted proteins | sample 9134231 | NCBI WGS metagenome assembly JAEEGL01 (sample SAMN16246548, study PRJNA631951) | gut metagenome | biome: gut microbiome; feature: rumen; material: fiber-attached | host: Bos | place: Iran: Karaj | collected 2018-10 | reverse complement strand
TGGGCCATGAACCCGAAGAGCGAGATTCTGCGCATAGCCCGCGAGCAGTATGTACGTCTGTTCCAGAAGGAACCCGTGGTGCGCGGCATCCATGCAGGGCTGGAGTGCGGCCTGTTCTCGGAGAAGTATCCGGGGCTGGATATGGTTAGCTTCGGTCCCACCTTGCGCGGCGTACACTCGCCCGATGAGCGCCTGCTGATTCCCACCGTAGATATGGTTTGGAGACATCTGTTGGCGATATTGGAAAATGTGTGAAGAAGACCCACCCCTCACCCTCCCTGTGAGGGAGGGAGTGATTACTTTCAAGAAATAGAGCATGATACGTTTTTTGTCTCATATTGCAAGAGTTACTACTCCCTCCCTCACAGGGAGGGTGAGGGGTGGGTCTGTTATTATGCTACTTTTCTGCTTCCTTTCCTGCGACTCCTACGACTCCTTTACAAACGACCGTTCGTCCACACTCTCCTTTAGCCGCGATACCTTGCAGTTCGATACCGTGCTGACCACTGTGCCTTCCAGCACGTTGACGATGTCGGTCTATAATCGTGGAGACAAGGGGTTAAGAATCAATGAAGTGTGGCTTGAATATGGGGCGAACAGCCCTTTCCGTATCAATATCGATGGGCAGGATATGAGTCGTTCGGAAGCCAATCGGGTGTCGGATTTCGAGGTGCGAGGGCGCGACAGCATCATCGTTCGTGCAGAGGTGACGCTGCCTGAATTCCAGGCTGACGCTCCTCGCGAAGTCAAGGATTTTCTGGTCTTTCACCTCGAGAGTGGCATCGAACAGCGTATCCCGCTCGTGGTCGTGGGGCGCGATGCCTTTTTCTTGCGAGCGCGTACCTTATTAAATGATACTTCGTTCAGTGCCCGCCGGCCCATCGTCATCTTCGACAGTCTCGTGGTAGCCCCCGCAGCCACCTTGACCTTAGAGGCCGGCTCGCAGCTTTATTTCCACGAAGGAGCAGGGTTGACAGTGCACGGGCGGCTGTTGGCACAAGGCACGCTGGAGGCTCCTGTTATTCTGCGCGGCGACCGTACAGACCGCATGTTCGACTATCTGCCTTATGACAACCTGCCGAACCGGTGGGGTGGAGTAGTGCTGACAGCATCGAGCCTGGGCAACGAGCTGAACTACTTGGACTTGCATAGCGGAAGCTTTGGCTTGCAATGCGACAGCTCCTCGATGGAGGAACGCAAGCTACTGCTCACCAACAGCATCATCCACAACGTGGGTGGCGACGCCCTCAGTGTGCGCCATTGTAAGGTGGAGGTCTGCAATACGGAGATCTCCAATGCAGCCTTCCGCTGTGTCTATCAATGTGGAGGCGATGCCAGTTTCCTCCATTGCACTATTGCCCAGTTCTATCCGCTGTCGTCCAATCGCAGCTTTGCCCTGGAAGTCTGTAATGTGGAAGACTCGCTGACCTATCGGCCGCTGGTGCGTGCCGACTACGTGAACTGCGTCATCACAGGCTACGCCGACGATGTCATCCTCTTTCCCTCGCTGGATCCGAAGGACTTTGTCCTTGACGTGGACAACCCCCAGACCAACTACTCTTTCAGGAACTGTTTTCTCGCCACGGAAGTCCCTGACGATGAAGACTACGCACCCCGCTTTGTGGAGAATGTATTCGACCTCAAGAGCAGCACCGATGCATGGATAATTCCTTCTGCCGACGACTCCAAGACCCTGCGCCACGAGAAGAATTTCACCCTCTTCGACAGTCATGACTTCCTTTATGACTTCACGCCAGTGGAGGAGTCGCCCATCCGTGGAATCGCCGATGCCACCCGGAGTGCGGAGTGGCCTCTCGACCGGCTCGGACGCAGCCGTCAGGCCGACGGAGCGCCCGATGCAGGCTGCTATGAGTTCGTTAAAAAATAGCAAACGCCTTGATTTTTGCAGGAAAATACTGCTTTTGAAGCCTTTCGTGAAAGAAAAATGCAGAAAATGTGTGGCTGTTCGGAAATAAAGTTGTAATTTTGCGCCCGTTATTCTGAAATCTTACAAACGAAAGCAACAAAATATGATTAAAATTACTCTTCCCGATGGTACGGTGCTCGAACGCGAGGCCGGTGTGACGGGTTATGAGATTGCTGAGAGTATTTCACCACGTCTGGCGGCGGAAGTCCTCGCCTGTAGCGTTAATGGCGAGACGGTGGAACTGAACCGCCCCATCACCGAAGACGCTACGCTCGTCCTCTACAAATGGGAAGATGAGCAGGCCAAGCACGTTTTCTGGCACACCAGCGCCCACTTGATGGCTGAGGCTTTGCTGGAGCTCTACCCCGGTATTCAGTTCGGCTTTGGTCCCGCTCTTGAGAATGGTTTCTACTACGATGTCGTTTTGCCCGACGGCAAACAGATCGGCGAGAGCGACTTCGCAGAGATTGAAGCAAAGATGAAGGAACTGGCCTCCAAGAAGGAGCCTGTGGTGCGCCGCGAGGTTTCTAAGGCCGAAGCCCTGAAGGAGTTTGCCGCTGCTGGTCAGACTTTCAAGTGCGAGCACATCGACCAAGACCTGGAGGACGGAACCATCACCACCTATACGCAGGGCAACTTCACCGACCTCTGCCGCGGCCCGCACCTCGTCAATACTGGCGAGATCAAGGTGGCCAAAGTGACGAGCGTGTCAGGCTGCTTCTGGCGCGGAGATGCCAATCGTGAGGATATGCAGCGCCTGTATGGCATCACCTTCCCCAAGAAGAAGATGCTGGATGAGTATCTGCTTATGCTCGAAGAAGCCAAGAAACGCGACCACCGTAAGATCGGCAAGGAGATGGAACTCTTCATGTTCAGCGAGCGTGTCGGCAAGGGCCTGCCTATCTGGCTTCCTAAAGGCACAGACATGCGCTTGCGCTTGCAGGAGATGTTGCGCAAGATTCAGCGTGAATACGGTTATCAGGAAGTCATTACTCCCAATATTGGTGGCAAAATCCTCTATCAGACATCCGGTCACTGGGATCACTACGGCAAGGACAGCTTCCAGCCGATCCAGACCCCCGAGGAAGGCGAAGAGTATCTGCTCAAGCCCATGAACTGCCCCCACCACTGCGAGATCTTTGCCAACCGTCCGCGTTCATACAAGGAACTGCCTTTCCGCTGTGCTGAGTTCGGTACGGTCTACCGCTATGAGATGAGCGGTGAGTTGCACGGCCTGACCCGTGTGCGCTGCTTCACTCAGGACGATGCACACATCTTCTGCCGTCCCGACCAGGTGAAGCGCGAGTTCATCAATGTGATCGACATCATCCAGCGCGTCTTCAAGACCTTCGATTTCAGTGAAGACAACGTGGAAGTACAGATATCCCTGCGCGACCCACAGGATAAGAAAAAGTATATCGGCACAGACGAGGAATGGGCAACAGCCGAACAGGCTATCATTGACGCCTGCGCTGAGAAGGGCATGAAGGCTCGTCAGGAAGTTGGCGAGGCCGCCTTCTATGGCCCCAAACTCGACTTCATGGTCAAAGACGCCATCGGACGTCGCTGGCAGCTCGGCACCATTCAGGTCGATTATCAGCTCCCCCAGCGCTTCCAGCTCGAATACACCGGCGAGGACAACCAGAAGCACCGTCCCGTCATGATCCACCGCGCCCCCTTCGGAAGCATGGAACGCTTTGTGGCTGTGCTCATTGAACACACCGCAGGCAAGTTCCCCCTCTGGCTCACGCCCGACCAGGTGGCCATCCTCCCCATCTCCGACAAGTATGTCGACTACGCCAAGCAGGTGCAGGACTACCTCAAAAAGAACGACGTGCGCACCGTACTCGACGACCGCGCCGAGAAAATCGGACGCAAGATCCGTGACAACGAGATGAAACACATCCCCTATCTGCTTATCGTGGGCGAAAAAGAGGCCGCTGAGGGCACCGTAAGTGTGCGCAGACAAGGCCAAGGAGACCAAGGAAGCATGAAATTCGAGGATTTTGCAAAGAAAATCAACGAAGAAGTGCGTAGTATGACAGAAAAGTATTAACTTTGCGCCCTGAATGAAGAAAGACAACCTCAAGAGCCAGTACCGTGTCAACGAACAGATACGTGTACGCGAAGTCAGAATCGTCGGTGACGACATCGAGTCCACCGTCATGAATACGCGCGATGCCATCCACCTCGCCGAACAGAAAGGGGTGGACCTCGTGGAGATCTCGCCCAATGCGGATCCCCCCGTGTGCCGTCTCATCGACTACTCCAAATTCATCTACCAGCAGAAGAAACGTCAGAAGGAGATGAAGGCGAAGCAGGTGAAGATCGAAGTCAAGGAAATCCGCTTCGGCCCCCAGACCGACGACCACGACTACAACTTCAAGTTGAAACACGCCCAAGGCTTCCTCTCCGACGGCGACAAGGTGAAGGCCTACGTCTTCTTCCGCGGTCGCAGCATCCTCTTCAAGGAACAAGGCGAAGTCCTTCTCCTCCGCTTTGCGCAGGATTTGGAGGAATACGGCAAGGTAGAGTCCATGCCCGTCCTCGAAGGCAAGCGAATGACCATGTTCATTGCCCCCAAGAAGACCGCCCCCAAGAAAACATCACCCGCGCTCGACGAGGATGACGACGACGAATTCGATGATGCTCCAGAGGCAGGGGAACCCGTTCGCAAGAAACCCCAGCAGAAAGCCCAGAAAGAATACACAGGACCCAAGGTGGAAGGAGAAAACTGGGACGACTGAGAGAATGTTGAGACATTGAAAAGTTGAAATTCTAAAAAAAGGCTGTGCGCTGCGCCCGGTATATGCGTTGCCACGCCATTCATTAAATAACAATTTAAACAAAACAAAAAATGCCAAAAGTAAAGACTAATTCCGCAGCAAAGAAGAGATTCGTGCTCACCGGAACGGGTAAGATCAAGCGTCATCACGCTTATCACAGCCACATCCTGACCAAGAAAGGTAAGAAGCAGAAACGCAACCTGCAGCACAGCGACCTCGTTGTCACTGCCAACCGTAAGCAGGTCCGCGAACTCCTCCTCCTTCGCTAATCCCACATCAGGACAGAGAGTTAAACAAGTATTTCCACTCAAGGAAATCACCCAAAGTCAAACCGAACGCCGGCACCTCAAAAGAGACTGCTAACTGTTAATTGTTAATCTGTTAACGAGTTCCAGTCCGCCATCGTTCAAAAACAAACAAAATTATGCCAAGATCAGTAAATCACGTTGCTTCACGTGCTAAGAGAAAGAGAATCCTGAAGCTCACCCGCGGCTACTTCGGTGCCCGCAAGAACGTCTGGACCGTTGCCAAGAACACTTGGGAGAAAGGTCTGACCTACGCCTACCGCGATCGTAAGAACAAGAAGCGCAGTTTCCGCGCTCTGTGGATCCAGCGTATCAACGCTGCCGCTCGCATGGAAGGTATGAGCTACAGCCAGCTGATGGGTGCTCTGCACAAGGCTGGCGTCGAGATCAACCGCAAGGTGCTCGCCGACCTCGCCATGAACCACATGGAAGCCTTCAAGGCCATCGTCGCTAAGGTAAAGTAAATCCCCTTTCCTTTGACTGAAAACAAGAAGCCTCCCTGCACATCGCCGGGAGGCTTCTCTTGTATATAAACTCCATCTACTTGCTTCTGGTCGTAGTAGGTCATGAAGATTTCTGGCTGGGTTCCATTATTTTGCAAAACTCTTCGGCCATATTGTTCAGACTCACGCACTCGGCACGACTGATGTGGCGCTTACCAGCATCATAAGGCCAAGGACTTAAGATCAGCACCCGCCCTGCAGCACAGGCCTCAAAGAGTGCATCGGACGGCTTGTAATAATCGCGAAAACCATTGTCGGCGAGCAGAATGAAGGGATGTTGCTCGTTGATCAACACTTGCATCACCTGTTTTTCTTGCTGCGATATGAATGGCGACACCATCACCACCCCCTTGCGAGCCTTAAGCACACAACTGTTCATATAGTCCCGAAGTGCCTGGCTATCACCTTGCTCTGCGGCCTTCACCCAGATGCTGCGCACATGCACCACATCATAGTGCTCGGCATGCAGCAGCGCCACATTGCCCACGCCGTCAAAGCTGCGCCCGCCAATCTCGATGCCTCTTTGCACCCTGAAGAAACCCGGCATCATCCGCTTCGTCGCCAGCCGCTTAGGATTCATCCGCACATAGTGCATCATCGTTTTCAGCTGACCGCGCCGCGACAAAGGCCGAATAAATGGCCGCTCCGTGAAAACAGGAAAGGCCCATCCGTTGTCCCCTTGCTCCGCTGTTTGCTTTCCTTGCTCCGTTGCCCCTCTTTGGCCCGTTGTTTGCATTCCTTGGCCCCTTGTTGTCTTCCCTTGGGCCATGTCCCCGAATTTAATTCGGAATAAACCGCCAAAGTCCCGGGATAAACCTCCAAAGTATATGCCCGTCCCAACTTCTTCACTCCTTGCCAGTATCCTCGCATCACGCTGCGTATGCTCGTGTCCATAACCCTTGTCACCCGGATGACGGCATGCAGATGGTCGGGCATCAGGCAGAACTGGTAAATGCGAATGGCGGGATAGTGCTTGTACATCACATAAAGCTCATCAACAACGGCGTTGCCCAGAGCCGTGCGCTCCACTCGCGCCAGAGAAGGGTCGTTCTGAGGAATCACCAACCTGCCCAACAACGGTTGGCGCGACGGCACCGTCAGCGTAATATGATAAGTGCCAACACCCCTCCAGGCCGTACCTGGCTCCTGCCATTGCCATTGATCTTCTGTCATAGAGTTTATACAGTGGTTTTCGTTTGATTTTCGTCGCAAAGTTACGCATTATTTCCTCTCCCTCCAAATTTTTCGTTGCAAATCAGTCATATTAAAAATGGAGATTCTTTTTTCTAAAACACTACACATTCACGCGCGCGCGTGATAAAATCATGAAAAAATGAACTGAATCTACTGCAATTCGCATCAATACTCTGTATTATAAATAGATACATTGCAGTACATTTTCAAAATCAGGTGTAATTTGCAGTGGATTTTATAGCAGGATTGTGTTGAAATGGGTTGCAAATCCACCATTAGACTCATATTATCCCTGCCAGCAGATTAGGGCATTTCATCGAGTTCCACTACTGGAATTCTTGAATTCCACCGCTGGAACTCTCGAATTCCACTGGTGGAACTCATGAATTCCACCCTTGGAATTTTCTGGAACTCGAGGTTAAACGTTTATTGTTGACTGTTCCTACAGAGAAGAACGTAGGCTTGATTGTAAGCACAAAATGCATGGAAAATGATCAGCAAATGCTTCCTATTTCGGAAAAATGTACTGCAAAATACACCTTTTTCAGAAAATGTACTGCAACATAAACCTTTGTCTACCAATAGGATATTATGCAATGCAGTAGATTCAGTTCATTTTTTCATGTTTTTATCACGCGCGCGCGAAAAGCTAGGTTATCTTCGTGTAAGATATAATTGAAAATTAGGTCTTGAGGCATCTGCTGACTTCTGCAATCCCAATATTCACTACTATCGTTGGAAAAAACCGTTATTTACTTCTTCTAATGATGTTTTTCTTTTGGAAAGCCCGCCGCGTTTCACAACGCAGCGAGGCTGATGTGCCTATAGGTCTTAATCGCTTACTCGCTCGGCGCTTGCGACGCCTCACGCTTACTAACTAATTAACTACTTTTATTGAAATCAAGTTTACTGCTTGCTCGCTTCTTCTCTGGCCCGTTTGCGTTCGCTCTTGCGCATGGGCTGCCGGTTGAAGCGCCAGACAGCGTGAAGGAGAACGTAGCGAGGTGGGACATTCTTATAGGTCTCGATGCGACCTTGGGCGTTGAGGACGTTGGTGGTGCTGCGCAGTTGCCCGAGGATGTCGAAGCCGTCGAGCATCACGACGAGATTACCCTTGAAGAAAGGACGCGCAAGGCGGGCTTTCCACATCCAGTCATTGGTGTTCATGGACTCTTCGGAGTAACCTCGGCGAGCGGTGAATATCAGGTCGGTCGAAAGTTGAAGCTTCCATGGCAGATTCAGCAGGACAGACAGCGTAGTTTTGTAGTCGGCCACGTGGAAGTCCGTGAAGTCTGTGCGCGGGCTGTGAAGCCACTGCCACTTGGGCTCACAGTCCAGCTTTAGGTTGCCCAAGTCGCCGAGGCTGTACCTGGCAACCAGCAGCGGAGTAAGGCTGGTGGTGCTGACGGTGCTGCGTTGCAGTTGTGTCGTACCCGTCAGGTCCACGCTGTGACGGTAGCCAACGGACGGTACAACGTAGATACGCAATCGGCCTCGCTTGTCGAGCGGCAGGTTGCCAAAGCCGTAAGCTCCGATGATTTCCCAGTTGCCATTGATGCTGTAAGGTTTGTAAGTTCGGACGCCTGTCTCTGGGTCATAGAGCTGGCTCATGACTGTGGCGTTCTGCGTCAGTACGAAGTCTATGCCGCCCGTGAGTTGTATCTGCTTATCCTTATAGTTCTTCTGATGATGCACCTGTAAGCTGTGGCGGTAGATGTTGCGCAGGTCGGAGTTCCCTTCGGTGATGTTCAGCGGGTCGGTGGCATCGCGGATGTTGACATAGTTGAGCATCGAGGGGGCATCTGCCTTCAGGCGGTAGGCGATGAAGAGGGCGTTGCCGTTATTCCATCGTCCCTCGGCATAGCTGTAGTCGGTGTCGAAGAGGATGGTGCGGTGTGTAATGACGGTATCAACTTGTCCGCGCTGGTAGTGCAATGTGCGGTTGAGCAGGCGCATGGGCAGGCGCTGGCTGATGCTCCAGCTGCCATTCTTCATCTTGGGGAACCACCAGAGGAAGGGGCGCAGGGAGTAGTAATGTTCGGTCAGGCGGTAGTTGTAGCTGTTGGCGGCGTCCATGGACCGCTCGTACTCGGCGACGGAGGGCAACACACCAAGATCCAGAGTGTCCGTACCTTCCATTCTGTCTAAGAGGAAAAGCGAGGACTCCCGCTGTGTGTTGCGGTATTCGTAGCTGAGATGGGTTTCTAAGTTGAGGTTGCGGCGGATGGTCCAATGGTACATGCCTTGCAGCCACAGCTTGCCATATCGGTCGGGGTGGTTCTTGAAGTACTGGTCGGTGTAGAGAGCCGAGGCACCAGTGACGCGCTGGCGATTGAAGCGATCGTTGGCCTTCACGTCGTAGCAGGCATCTGTCTCGAACTCGAAGTAGTCGCTACTTCCTTCCAGCTTGATGGCTGTGAAGGTCGAAAGGTTGGGATGCAGGGAATAACCGCTTCGCGAGCCTTGTTGCAGATTGGTGTTGATGAGGGAGTCGTTGGCATTCCAGGCCTGGGACAGGAAGGACGAACGGTTGTCCCATCGTTGATAGTCGAAGCTGGGTTTGATGCGGAGCTGTACCTTCGGGAAGTTGTATTGGAACTGGTTCCATGTGCTCACGGAAAGGGACTTGTCCTCTGCCACCGAACGGCTGTGCTCGCGGGTATCACCGCCCGGCAGATAGTTCACGCGCTCCGTGACCGTTGTCACTTCATTCGTCGTGTGCTCGGCGCGGACGTTACCTTCGAACTTCCACTTCTTGTCGCGATCCTCAGTGAAATAGTCGACGCCACCCTGTTGTCGTGTCTGCTGTCCCGGATTTACTCCCATACTATAGCCACTGCTCTCTCCTGGCTTTTCACCATCGTTCAAGTTGTTGGCGTTGAAGTAGGCTGCTACGCGTGAATGGTCGGTGAAGCGCATGGCGAAGAGACGGCCAAGGTAGCGGGCATTATCGTTTGCATCGTCATTATGTCCGATAGTTGGCCCTGCTCCTCCTTCCACATTCACCAGCCATCCGATGCTATATTCCCGCTTCAGCTTCACATCCATAACATAGCGCTTGTCGTTCTCTAACTGTTGTCCGAGGAATTCGCTCTTGTCTCCGTACTTGTCATATACCTCCACTTGTTTCACAGTATAAGCAGGCAGATTCTCCAACATCACACGGTTATCGCCGCGAAAGAAGTCCTTACCATTCAGCAACAGGGCTTCTACATGTTTGCCGTTGACTGTTATCTCGCCGCCGTCCTTCAGTTCCACGCCCGGCAGCTGCTTCACCAGCGCGTCGAGCATCGATCCCTCAGCCAGCTGGAAAGCATCAGCATTATATACCACGGTATCGCCACGATAGTAGAACATCACCTTCGAGGCAGTGACGGTCAGTTCACGCATGGAATGCTGCACGGTCTTGTGCATCAGAACGGGCGGCAGTTCGCGCAGGAACTCGCGTTTGCCCACGTTGCTGAGGTTGTAATCCACGTAGGTGGTGTCATGGCCTTCGAAGGTAGCCCGCAGGATGTAAGCCTCCTGACGGTGAGGCACCTCGAAGTAGAAGTCCGAAGTGTAGCCGCTATGATCCATATTCATCCAGAACGACTTGGCCTCTCGTGTGCCTATTATAGTACTGTCTCGCGTCATCAACGTCACCACAGCACCAGGCAGGTCATTACGAGTTATGTTGTCAAGAACCTTGCCATGGATACTCATCATTTCTTTGTCCTGTTTACGCTGTACATAGATTTGCCGCAGTGCTTTCTTCACTTTCACTTTCACGGGCAAACCCTTCGTCAGCTGCTCCACCGCATCGGGCACATTCTGTTCTGTCAGCGTCTCCAACGTGGTTACCGCCTCCAATCCCAACAATTCATCTGTCACGAAAGTGATAGCCCAGTCTTCCTGCTTTTCGTTGAGTAATGCAAGGGCTTGGGAGAGAGAAAGATTTTGAGCTATTGTTGTCATACTGAACAACAACAAAAATGCGAATGCCAACCGTCTCATTGCACCCCTCCTTTCTGCACAAAGATGGTATCCCGCAGTTCTGTCAACTGCAGTTCATCCAACTCATTCAGGTTTCCAATAAACGCGGCCAGACTGTCTTCTTGGTTCCACTTCGTATGAATCCGCAGCCCCTTTAGTTCCTCATTGCTGAAAGATACAGTTTTACTGTAATGTCTGCTCACAATTGCCAACATTGAGTCTAATCTGATGTCCGCGAAAAGCACAAAGCCGTCAGGTGAATAGTTGAGGGATGAGCGTTGAGAGTTGAGAGTCGAAACTTCTGTCCTTTGTTGCTCCTTTGCTGGAGAAAGGATACGGAAAGCGGCATAGGCAAGGCCTGTGACGAGAAGGACGCCGATAAAGGAGGCGGCAACCTTGAGCCAACGATGCGAGGTGTGTATATGGTTCTGTGTGGACTCAGTGCTCTCTTCTTGCTCAGCAGAGAACTTCTGCCATGCAGATCCCACGTCGGGCACTCGGTCGAGTTCGTCCAGCATGACCTCAATCTGCTGGTCGGAGTACTTTTCGGGATGCTCCTGCATGTCAAGAAACATCTTTTTGTCTGTGGTTTGCATAGTACTTATTAGTTAAAATGGTTTCTAATGAGGTTCAAGGCGTGAGAAAGATGTTTCCATACGGCAACGCGGCTGATGCCCTCGGCGGCAGCAATCTCCTCATAACTGCATCCTTCGGTGAAGCGGAGACGGAAGATGCGCTGTTCCTGTTCCGTCAGGTGGCGGGCAACGAACTCATCGATGTCCGTCAGCCGTTCGTCCTCCATTTCGGAATCGTCGATAGGTTCGATGTATCCGTTCCCTTCAAGAGAGGCTGAGCTGTGACGCAGGCGCTTGAGACACATATTCCGAACGCTCGTCAGCAAGTAACATTCCTCGGTGTCTGCCGTCAAGACAATCTGCCTACGAAGCAGGCTCTCGAAGATGTCGCTAACCACATCCTCACTCTCCTGCTCGTCGTAGAGGATGGTGCGTGCCACCCTGTACATCTTGGCATAATGCTGCTTGAACAGCCGCTGGATTGCCTTCTTTTCCATCGCGTCTTTTTCTATAAGACCCATTAGACACTCAAAAAGCTAACCCCAGATGCAACTTTTATCATTTTTCCTCAAAAAAGGGCATAAAATGTACTGTCCTTGCTCTCTTCTTCCACAAAGATACGACAAAACACGCAAAAGCCTTCACTCCGTTTCCAGAAACTCCGCCTCACGGCGCGGCATTTACAAATTATTAACTGAAAAGGGGGAAGAGAAAATGAAAAGTGAAAAATGGAAAATGGAAAAAGAGGCGAGAAAAAAGACGTATATACGTAAAGTGGGAGAGGTATATACATAAGGGGGGAGATGTATATACGTAAAGCGGAATAAAAAAGGTAGGAGATAAACACCGCACTGCGCTGAGAGGTCCAGCTGGGGAGGGGTGCTTATCTCCTACGAATTTATGCGTGCGCGCGAGATTATATTAAGGTACGCGCGCGTACGAAGGGTTACTTCTTCTTGGGAGCGGCCTTCTTGGGCTCAGCCTTCTTTTTGGGAGCAGCGGCCTTTTTAGCTGGCTCTGCCTTCTTTGCAGGTTCTGCCTTCTTTGCAGGTTCTGCCTTCTTTGCGGGAGCTGCTACTTTCTTTGCTGGAGCCGGTGCGGGGGCTTCTGCTTTCTTTGCAGGCTCAGCCTTCTTAGCGGGGGCAGCAGCTTTCTTGGCGGGAGCCTTCTTCTCTGCAACTTTCTCTTCGGGTTTGCCTTCGAACTTCTGGAGGCGAGCCTGGAGGCGGGCGATTTCGGCATCCTTGACGGTGATCTCGTCGGCCTGGTTGCGGATGGTGGTCAGCAGGGCATTGAGTTCATCGTTCTCAATATCGAGCGGATAGAGGGCGTTGACGCGGTTGATGAAGTCGCCGAGGATGTTCATGTAGTTGGTGAAGGCGTCGTAGGGGCTGTCGTAGATGCCGCGGTAGAAGCCTACGCCCATGTTCTTGGTGGTCATGAAGCGGAAGTTGTTGGAGGCCTGTATGCGGTCCCAGTCCTGGGTGATGCGGCGGTCTTTGCAGATGAGCACGCGCTCGGCAACGCTGTAGAGTTTCTGGAAGGCTTCGCGCTGCATGACGTTTCCGAGCCAGCAGCTGGTGTCGCGTTCCTCGTCGTTCCAGCTCATGGGGTAGGGAACTTCCATGGGAGCCACGCTCTTGCTCTTGGCGATGATCTCGGAGGGGGTGGCGAAGGTGATGCCGCGGTCCTTGGCTACGGCGGGCAGTGCCTTGATGAACTCGAGGATGTTGGAGCTCAGGGGCTGGTAGATGCCAAGTGCGCAGAGTTCCATGAAGATGTTGATGACCTTCTCCTCCTCGGGCAGCTGGGCTATCCAGTCCATGTAGGTGTCGGCGAAGAGGGGGAACTCGCTCCAGGAGGAGTCGTTGAAGCGCAGGGAGATGTCGTCGGAGAGTTTGTAGTCGCGCAGCAGGAGCTTGAGGTTGGGGTTCTGTGCGCAATGGTAGAGGAAGTGGGGTGACTTCCAGCCAAGGATGTGCTTGGCGCCCTCGGCGATCATGCCTTTGTAGCCCATGGAGGCTACGAGGCCGCCGATGTCGTCGCTGTAGATGAGCGAGCTGTTGCGCAGCACGGTGGGTTTCTTGCCGAAGAGTTCCTTCATCTTCTTGGCCTGACGGGCTACCTCATCGCGGAAGACGTCTTCATTGGCCAGCGAGCTGAGGCCGTGGCTGTAGGGTTCGGCGAGGAACTCGGCGCAGCCGGTCTCGTTGAGTTCCTGCAAAAGCTCGATGACCTCGGGTGCATACTGCTCGAGAAGTTCGATGGCGCATCCGCTGATGGAGAAGGCTACTTTGAAGGCTTTGCCGTAGAGTTTGGCCATCTCGAGGAAGGTCTTGATGGCGGGAATGTAGGAGCGCTCGGCAGTCTCGGTGATGCCGCGCTCGTTCTCGTAGTCATCGAAATAGTAGTGATCCTTGCCAATCTCGAAGAAGCGGTAGCGCTTCAGGTGTACGTTTTGGTGGATCTCGAAGTATAAGCAAATTGTTTTCATAACTATTAAGAAAGCCCGGACCCCCTCTCCGCTCCCCCTGTAGGGGGAGAGTGGAATGTGTTTGAGAGGGTGTTATCGGGTCATTGTTTGATTGTTTATTTCTATATTAATATATCATTTCTGGATAGTAACCACACCCTCCCTAAGGGGGGGTGAGGGGTGGGTCCGTTAATTCTTTTGCAGGCACTGGTCATAGAGTTTGCGGATGCGCACACCTACTTTCTCCCAGGTGATGCCGTCGACTTCCTTCTTGCCCTCGACCTGCAGGTATTCGTGCAGGGAGTCGTTGGTGCAGAGCGAATACATGGCATCTGCCATGGCGTCGATGTCCCAGTAGTCGGTCTTGATGCACTTGTCGAGGATCTCGGCGCAGCCGCTCTGCTTGGAGATGATGCTGGGGACTCCGCTCTGCATGGCTTCCAAGGGGCTGATGCCGAAGGGCTCAGAGACGGAGGGCATGACATATACATCGCTGTCGCGGAAGATTTCGAACACCTGCTTGCCCTTCATGAATCCGGGGAAGTGGCAGCGGTCTGCGATGCCGTAGGCGGCAGCCATGTTGATCATGTCGTTCATCATGTCGCCCGAACCCGCGAAGCAGAAGCGGACGTTATTCGTGCGCTCGAGCACTCGCTTGGCGGCCTCGATGAAGTATTCGGGACCCTTCTGCATGGTGATGCGGCCGAGGAAGGTGATGACCTTCTCCTTGCGATCCTTGTAGGGCAGTCGCTGGTCCACAATCTCCTGCAACTCGGGTGCCAGCGGATACACGGCGTTGTGCATGGCGAAACACTTAGCGGGATCCTGACCGTAGTGGTTGATGACGGTCTGGCGGGTGAGTTCCGATACGCACATGATGCAGTCTGCATTATCCATGCCGTTGCGCTCGATGCCATAGACCGTGGGGTTCACGTTGCCGCGAGAGCGGTCGAAGTCCGTGGCGTGGACGTGGATGACGAGGGGCCGGCCAGAGACCTGCTTGGCGTGGATGCCGGCAGGGTAGGTGAGCCAGTCGTGGGCGTGGATGATATCGAACTTCTCGGTGCGTGCTACGACACCGGCGATGATGGAGTAGTTGTTGATTTCCTCGGTGAGGTTCTTGGGATAACCGCCGGCGAACTCCATGCAGCCGAGGTCGTTGACGTGCATGTAGTTGAAGTCGGCATAGAGGTGGTCGCGATAGCGGTAGTAGTCCTCGGGGGACATGATATCGCCAATGCGTTGCTTGACGTAGTCGTAGTTCACGTCGCGCCAGACGATGGGCACGCAGTTCATACCGATGATCTTGCATGCATCCTGCTCCTCGTCGCCGAAGGGACGTGGCAGGCAGAGCAGGGTCTCGATGTCGCCCTGTGCATTCAATCCGTGAGTGATGCCGTAGTTAGCGGTGGCGAGTCCACCGAATACATGAGGAGGATACTCCCATCCGAACATTAAAACTTTCATACGTTGTTTCCTCCTTTCTTTATTCTATAATGTATTTATCGAGCAGTTTGACCACACGCATGATTTCTGCCACATTCATGGCGAAACTCATGGCACCGCGGCCGTGGAAGGGCGGGTTGCCGTCGAAGACCTCGGGCAGGGTGCCGATGCAATGGTAGAAGAGTTCTTCCTCGTAGCCCACGAGCTGACGCTCGACGAAGCTGACGCGGGAGTAGCCGAAGACCTTCAGGCAGGCTTCGAGATAGAAACCGGCGAGCCAGGGCCAGGCGGTGCCCATGTGGTAGGCGTAGTCGCGCTGTACTTGCGGACCGACGTACATGGGGTTGTAGCCGCCACTCTTCGGCGAGAGGGTGCGCAGGCCTTTGGGCGTGAGCAGTTCCTTGGTACACAGGTCGAGGATGCTCTTTTTCTGCTTGGGCTCTAAGGGTGAGAAGTCGAAGGCGCAGGCGAAGATCATGTTGGGGCGCACGCTCCAGTCGATCATCTGGCCGTCGACATAATCGAGCAGGTAGCCATAGTCGTTGAGGAAGGTCTCGATAAAGCTCTTCTTGGTTTTCTCGGCCATGACTTCGAGCGGCTCGGCCTGGGTGGCATCGTTCATGGTGCGGAAGACGTTGGCACTGAACATCAGGGCGTTGTACCACAGGGCGTTGAATTCTACGATGTAGCCTGAGCGGGGTACGATGGGCCGTCCGTTCTGGCTGGAGTTCATCCAGGTGATGGCCTTGTCGCGACCGTTGGCATAGACGAGTCCGTTGTCGTGGATATAGAGGTTGGGATGCTTGCCTGCGATGAGCCATTCCATGATGTCGCGCAGCAGCTGTCCGTACTTCTGGATGCCTTTTTCCATGCCTACGAACTTGCAGTACTGCTGGATGCACCATACAGCCCAGAGCAGGATGTCGGGATGTTCCATCTCATAGATGCGTACGCTGAGGGGCTTGCCGGCAATGAACTCGCGAATGCCCTTCTCAGCGGTGGCCATCACCTTCTCGAAGTGATCCAACTCATTGTTTGTCAGTGTGAGACCAGGCAGGGAGATGAACATATCGCGGGCGCGGCACTTGAACCAGGGATAGCCTGCGAGCACGTAGGTCTCGCCCTCGCGGTAGTTGAGGAACTGGTGGGCGCTGTTGACGAGGCAATGGTAGAAGTTGTCGCGCGGAGTGCGGATGTTGACTTCGTAGTCTGCCAAGTCTTTCAGCTTGGCAGGATTGCACTCTTTGATGCCGGCGGAGAAGACCACGCTCTCGCCCTTCTTGATATCGAACTCGAAGTAACCGGGTACGTAGAGGTCCTCGTTGGAGGCGTAGCCACGCTCTGTCTCTTTCGGATAGTCGACTCCGCGGTACCAGTCAGGATGGAACACCCATTCGGACTTCTTGTTCAGCTGCATGTAGAGTTCGGGATACCCAGGGTACATGCAGGTCTTGATACCGTTCTTCACTTCCTGGTAGTCGCGGTTGGCACGCGGGTTCTCGTGGGTGAACTCACGCACGCTTCGGAACGCCAGCCAGGGTTGCAGGCGCAGCGTCGTCTTGGAATGTGCGTCGAGCAGCGTGTAGCGCACGAGCACCCGATCTTCGAAGTGCTGGAACATCAGCTCCTTCTTCAAGATGACGCCGCCGACGCGATAAATGGTCGTGGGCACTTGCTGGCAGTCGTACTCGCGGATGTACTTGTGGCCGCGAGGACTGTAGTTGTCGCCCTGATACTTGTGGAGGCCCAAGTTGAATTCGGCACCGTGCTGGATGACGGTGCAGTCGAGTGAGGAGAGGAGAACGTGGTTCTCGTCGTCCAACTCGGGCACCGGCACCACCAGCAAACCGTGGTACTTTCGTGTGTTGCAATCGAGGATTGTAGAGCACGAATAGGCACCAGAGCGATTGCTTCGCAGCACCTCTTTCTTCAGAGCTTCCTCCAGATTCGTCATCAGGGTTTTGTCAAACTGTAAATAGCTCATAAGTTAGGTTTATAATGGTTGTTTTTATCGTTAAAAGCGTTTTTTTGTTAATTTTCGTCCTCAAATATAGTAATTATTTGTCGTCTGAAAAAATTTTTTTTGAGAAAATAGCAAAGAAGTTTGTCGAAATGGAAACATTTCCGTAATTTTGTGCCGTAAAACATAAGATTTGGACTGCAAATGATGCCCATACATGTGCAAAACATAGAAGAAATCCTTCCGAACCTCTCTGCAATCTTCAATTTGCTGACAGAGGAACAGAAATCGACATTGTTGCCACAGATAAGTCTTCAGCTCTTCAAGAAAAATAAGGAGATTTATGTCGAGGGGGATGTCCCTCATTACCTCTATTGCCTCATCTCTGGCAAGGTAAAAGTCTTTAAGGAAGGCGTGGGCGGACGTGCACAGATTGTCCGTATCGTGAAGCCCGTAGAGTATTTCGGCTATCGTGCAGGTTTTGCCTGTCAGAATTATGTTACCAGCGCAGCAGCCTTCGAACCGTCGGTCATCGTTTGCATCCCGATTAAGGCTATGATAGCGCTCATTCAGGAAAATGCCCGTCTCGCGTGGTTTTTCATCCAGCGTCTTTCAGCAAATCTGGGACAGGCCGATGAGCGCACGGTAAGCCTCACGCAGAAACATATCCGCGGCCGTCTGGCAGAAGCCCTGTTGTTTCTCAAGGATTGCTATGGAGTTGAAGAGGATGGCAGCACCCTCAGTATTTATCTCAGTCGTGAGGACTTGGCCAACCTCTCGAATATGACGACATCCAACGCTATCCGCACGCTCTCGGTTTTTGCTGCTGAGCATATCGTTGCCATCGATGGGCGGAAGATAAAGCTCATTGATGAAGGCAGGTTGCAACGTATCAGTCGGATAGGTTGAGGATTCACATGTCGACATATATTCGACTTTTGCAATGTAAAAAGCTATATTTCACTTATCAAATAATTAGTGTAATGAAAAGAATCTACTCGCTTACTGTTATCTTTTTCATCTCCCTGATGGTCAGAGCCATTAATGTCGAGATTGACGGAATCATGTATAATATTAATGTAAAAACTGGCCTTACAGAAGTAGCCGCCAATACTTCCCACCAGTACACGGGAGATATCGTGATACCAGAAACCATTACGTATGAAGGCAAAGAATATACTGTAACAGCAATTGGACAGGGTGCTTTCTCCCAAAGAGACATCACGTCCATTACCTTTCCTAACAGTATCACATCAATCGGCAATTCAGCATTTGTATATTGTAAACGATTGGATTCAATCGTATTACCAGAGAAATTGACTGTCATAGGAGACATGTGTTTTGCAAGTTGCGAAAGCTTGAGACGAGCTGTCATTCCTGAAGGCGTAACTCTTATTGATAACTCGGCATTTAATAGCTGCTATAGCTTAGATTCTCTGATTATTCCCAATTCTGTCACAAGGATAGAAGATTGGGCATTTGCTTTATGTAAAGGTCTTACGTATGTCGAGATGTCAAGAGGTCTCACTTACGTAGGCAGGGGAGCATTTGGTGATTGTAGCGCATTAAACACCGTAATAATCCCAGACCTTTCTTCATGGTCAATGATTAATTTTGGGGATTATAATTCTAATCCGTTGACAACGACTAAGACATTGAAGATTAATAACGAAGAAATAAGAGACCTCGTTATTCCTGACGACGTAACATATATTGGTGATTATGCTTTTAGGGGATGTACCAACATTACCTCTGTCACCATGGGAGAGAATGTCACGAAAATTGGCACATCGGCTTTTTATGGCTGTAAGAATTGCTCCTCAATCACCATCGGAGAGAATGTTAGCAGTATTGGCAGCTGGGCTTTCTATGGTTGCTCGGCAATGACCTCGCTGACATCTCTGCCCAGGAAGGTTCCCAGCACAACCAGCAATAGTTTTGATAGTGCCATTAAGGATCAGACCATCCTCTATGTGCCGAGCGCTGCCCTTGAAGCGTATAGCAGTAAAGCACCTTGGTCGGATTTTTATGACATCGTGGCTCTCAATATTCCCAAACATCAGCTTGCGTATTATGTTGATGACGCTTTGTATAAATCATTCACGCTGGAAGAAGGCGAATATATCACGCCGGAACCAGCACCGGAAAAAGAAGGCTACACCTTTTCAGGATGGAGCGAAATACCTGAGAGAATGCCTAAACATGATGTCACGGTAACTGGTTCGTTTACTTTAACAAGTGAACAGTTAGCACTTGACGGAATACAATACACGCTTTGGGTAAAAGAAAAGACAGCAGAAATTGTTGGATTCGATGTGACTGATGGGTTTACGGGTCAAGTATCCATTCCTTCTACAGTAACAAAAGATGGGACTTCTTTCGATGTGACCCGCATAGGCGACTCTGCCTTTTCTAAATGTGAGAATTTGACATCTGTTACTATACCTGAGAGTATATCATTCATTGGTGAATCTGCCTTTTCCGGCTGTATGCTTGAAAATATATTTGTGAAAAATACTGCTACACATTTGAATGAGCGTTCTTTCTCGCCAGCTTCTTACAATCATACTATGTTATATATTCCTAAAGACAGTTGGTCGGATGCTGTATATCATGGAGATTTTTGGCGTTTTATCAATATAAGAGAGACCGTTACGAGTTC